>VOFJ01000341.1_pt1 | contig 36407 bp, 59 predicted proteins | sample 5384081 | NCBI WGS metagenome assembly VOFJ01 (sample SAMN12384729, study PRJNA508395) | human gut metagenome | isolation source: healthy gut I | host: Homo sapiens
AATCCAGGGCTTTTTATTCGGGCTGGTAGGATCAGGCAGATAAGAATAACAAGTAAATAAATATTTCTCAGCATTAATCCTGTTATTAAACGCATGGTTAATAGTTGGTATATTATCAGGAACGACATTCAGATAATCATTACACGAACCTAACCCCAATATACAGGCCAACAAAACAATTGTATTAATAATCTTTTTCATATAGTTTTCGTTTTATAAACTAACATTAATTCCAACATTAAACACCCGCTGTACAGGGTATCCCAAACCATTTCCAGCCATTTCCGGATCCCACATTTTAAACGGACTGATTACAAATAAGTTTGTCCCACTCACATAAAACCGCACCATTCCCCAAATGAATCTTTTTTGTCAATTCTTTTCGAACTGTATATCCCAACTCTGCCGATTTCATACGTAGAAAAGCTCCATTTCGCATAAACCACGTACTGGTTTGCGTATTATTATTAATGCTTTTGTCTGCCAAACGTGGCCAAAAAGCATGCGGATCCCGGTGCGCTTCCGACCAATGGCTATCTGCAATCTCTTGTAAAAGAGCATTTCTAGCAATCTTATCTTTATCAGCATCATTATCATTGTCTGTATCGATAAAAGGAGTGATCTTCCTTGAATCAATCCAGAAAGAAGAGCGGGCAGATCCTTGAAAGAATGTAGACAAATCAAAATTCTTATACCCCACAGAGAACCCAAAACCATAAATAATTTCAGGAGTTTTAGGATAGCCAATAGGAACTTTATCCTGATCGTCAATTATCCCATCCATATTAATATCCTTATATTTGATATCACCTGCCATATATTCACCGAACTGTTGTACCGGCGAATTTTTAACGTCTTCTTCATCAATAAAAAAAGCCGTTCCGCAATCAATCCCCATTCCTGAGAAAGTTTTTGCCCTTTATGCCTGCGCGCCAAGGCGTGTCTGTATATTCCGGCTCTTCATAAACTTTATATTCTGCTGTTGCATACGTAAAATTACCTCTTACAGTCAACCAAATATCTTTATTGAATGACTGGGAATAGTCAATGACATATCAACTCCTGAACCAAAACTTTCCCCGATATTCGATTGGGGAGAAGCTTGTAAACCCATAGTTGATGGAATCGCGGAACGTGACTGCAAGATATTCTTTCTATTTTCTCTGAAATAATCCACTTGCAACTCCGCTTTTCCCCCATAACCCTAATTCAATACCATAATTTTGTTTATAGGCTCTTTCCCAAGTTATATACGGATCTTCATAACGGCTGATAGAAACTCCATTTTTTTGAATAACCAAAATCTGTTCCAAAAAGTGTATTTACGATCCCCATTATCCAAATTTACGTTTGACAAATAGAAGAAACGGTCTTTCGCATTACCGATATTATCATTACCAACAAGACCATACGTTCCTTTCAATTTCAATTTTGTAATGATATGACTAAGAGGTTTAAAAAACTCTTCATTCGAAATCAGATAACCGACACCAGCCGAAGGGGAAAAAGCCATAACGTTCTCTAGATGAAAAACGCTCGGAGCCATTATAACCAAAGTTTCCTTCAATAAAATAACGATTGTCGAATGCATACGTCAAACGCCCGGCTAATCCTATATTTCGAAAAGGTAAAGATTGCTGCAAGTCACCAGCATTCCCAATTAGTTCTTCACGGGTTGTAAATACCATCAATGCACTTACATTGTGCTTTTCTGCAAATGTATTATTATATTGTGCAGCAGCTTCAAAATAAGTAGTACTACTTACTTTTTTCTCTCCCTCCTTATAATCAAGATATTCTTTTTCCTTGTTGTTCATTCAATCCCTTCAAGGTATAAGAGTCCTTGTATTTGTCATACGAACCAATCTTATAATAAAAAGGAGTATAAAATCTGGAAACATCAAAATAAGAAGTACGTGAAGTGTTAAACAGACCCCTGACAGATAATCCTTTAACTAAAAAATCAAGATCTTGCTTTAACTCTAATTGTGCCAACATGACTGTTTTACTGTAATCTTTATATCCTTTAACCATATCGGCATAAGGATTTTATATAATTCGCTCCGTCATCATTGCCAAACAAAATATGTTGCGCATACTGATTTGCCCTATCAGGTTCATAATAGGCCGGATAAAGTACCGAGCTTGTTCTCATCACCTTGTTATATAATGCGCTACCTCCATCTACTGGACCACTGTAATCATCAAATGTTCCATGTAAACGAACAATCAGTTCTGTTGTTTTGGTTACATTAATATTGACATTACTGCGAAGCAAGTATTTTTTTTCAAATTGATATTACTATTGAAATTATTCCGCTTATCGATTTTCAAAAATACCATTGTCCTGATTGAACGAAGCTGCCACATAATAGCGAGCTACTTTCCCAGCACCACTGATATTCATGTTCAGACGTTGGTTCATCGTATAATCTTTGAATAACATATTTTTCCAATCGGTTGCTGGATACACATTAGATTGCCAATTCCAGTATTGGCTATTTTCTCATTTGAATAAGGTAACACTCCTAACGGATCACGTGTTCGTACCGCCTCATTATGCAAATTCATATAGGTAATCGGATCAGCCAATTCAACCTCACTAGCCGGAGCTGCTAGTGAATTTTCAAAACGGATCGAAAATTTGGCCTTACCTTCTTGCCCTTCTTTTTGTTGTTACGAGAATCACACCATTTGCACCACGAGCCCCATAAAGAGCCGTAGCATTAGCATCCTTCATAATAGAGAAACTATTGATGTCATCCGTATTCAGTCTTGCCAAATCTTCAGAGGTAAACTCCACTCCGTCAATCAAGATCAATGGGTCTTTCTTTCCTGTACCGAATGTGGTGACCCCATCGTACAAAGAAATCGGCATTATCCTGTCCCGGTTCACCACTTCGTTGATAAGATATAATACCGGACATACGTCCTGCTAAAAGCAGTTGTCAGGTTACTGCTCGGGACCTTTAATTCCGATGGTTTTACTGTCGTAATAGAAGCTAGTACACTCTCTTTTTTTCTGCTTAGCAAATGCTACAATGGTAACCTCTTCCAATTCATCCGTTTTTTCCTTCAACGTAACGAACAATTGCTTTTTATTTGTAACCGATACTTCCCTGGTCTTGCATCCCCAGATAAGAGAATATTAATATATCGTTACTACTGACATCGATGGAGAAAGTACCATCGATGTCAGTAGTAACACCACGTGGTGTCCCCTTCACCTGAATAGCAACTCCCGGCAAAGCTTCTCCCATTTCATCAATAACTTTACCGGTTATTTTCTTTTGCTGTTGAGTAATTGCTGATGCTAAAATTGTTTTTTTCAGCTTTTCCATTTTTTTGGTAATGTAAATCTGTTTATCAACAATATTATAAGCATTGTCGGTACCTTCGAACAACTCGTCCAATATTTTATCGACAGTTTGTTTTTTCACGTTTATTTCGACTCGCTTGTTAGCATCGATTACACCTTCATAATAAAAAAATGACAAACTCGCTGTTTTGTTCAATTTCTTTAAAAACGTCCTTTAAAGTCTTGTTGGAAAGATTTAAGGATATCTGAACTTTTGTGAATAGGCTAAACTGGCCGGCATATCGGCTGACCAACCGGATGTTGCTATTAAACAAGCAACTGCAACACATAGTAATTTTCTGGATTTACGTGTTTTTAGGTTTATTATTCGTTTGTTTTCCATACATTTGTACTGATTTTTGATTTAACTGAAAAGAATCTTTCGCACAATTCTTTTTTCCTTTTAAATTTACGACCGGATAATACCTCCTATTATCCGGTTTTGTTTTTCATGCTCTTTTTATGTCGTGTTCATATTCATCTAATTTTTAAGGATTAACATTTACGGATATATATTTCTCTCTCTATTATAAACTTAACCGGCATGGTCGACTCTAAGCCGGTCAATACTTTTACCATATCATCACTCAAATTCAGTGAACCAGAACAGTGTAACGCTCCAACTTCGGTATTATATGTTATTTTTTTTTGCCATAATAATCTGATAGCTTATCCAAAACAATTGAGAAACATTCATTATCAAACGTATAAAATCCATCCTTCCAAGAAATATAATTCTCCACATTTACTTTCCTTATATTAGTAGCTCCCTCTCCATAAGAAAGCCGATCCGAAGGTTCCAAGACGGATTCCGACCGATTATCAGTCCGCACATTTACTTTACCTGATACAAGAACGACCGATGATTCCTTATTCGCCGCATAAGCAGAAACATTAAACTTCGTACCTAATACACGAATATTCATTTTTTCTGATTTAACTATAAAAGGCCGTTTCTTATCAGGAGAAACTTCTATATAAATTTCTCCATCTACATATATTTCACGCTTCTTATCTTCAAATATAACCGGATAAACCACACGTGTATTCGCATTCACCCATATTTTTAGAACCGTCTGCCAACTCTATAAATGAACGTTTAGCTGCAGGCACAATCAACTGATTATAAACAGGTTCTTTCTGTCCTTGTCTATTTGTATCCGTAGATTTCTGAGAAAGATCTACTTTTGAGTATTAATACGCAACTCCCCTTTTTACTATACTGCAAACGGGATCCCTCTTCCTCTATATTTACTTTTTTTTCATCTGCTAAAATTAACTGGACCGTTTCTACCGAATGTTCAGGCTTTTGCACTTTTTTCAATTGCTGTCAAATTATCCTTTTTGCATAATAGCCTGTATAATAAAAGCCTCCCACCAACAATAGCAATACAGCCACTGCCGCAACCGAAGAATACCAATACCTAAATAATTGTTTTTTTATGAGTTGTACGAGAAATCCGCTTCCAAAGTAATTCCGTATTATCCGATGAAAAAGTACGCTTACGGTGGGGGATTGAGCTAAGAATGGTATCTGCACATAGAATTTCCTTCGCAAGGACTTCATCCTTACGTTTCAATTCTTCCCAAAAAAAATGTGATTCAATAGTCGGATTGAAAAATGATTCGAGAAAGAAATCATCTTCCAATAACTGCTCCGCTGAATAACCTATATAATTTTTTATCGTTCATTCTGATTGCATTTAGAAGGTTCCCCTATAAAATATACAAACCGAATTCAAATTATATACTCAACAAAAAAACACTTTTTTCAAAAAAAATGATAAAAAGATGATAAACGGTATGGAATCCCGTATTTTTTGAGCGAACGTTGGATAGAATTTTGTACTGACTGATAATTCATATCCGTCAAAACTGCAATTTCCTCTATGGATAGTTCCTCCATATAACGGTAATAGATTATCTCCCGCTGACGGTCAGTCAAAAGACCGAGTATCATGCGAACCGTTTTTTGCTGTTCGCTTTGATTTAATGCATTTGTTACCTGATCTTCAGCTCCCGGATCTAAATATTCATTATCTTCCAAGTCTACTTTATCGAAAAAACAACTCCCGTCTCAATAAATTATACAAACGATTTTTTAAACAAGTAAACAAATAGAATTTAATATTGACTTCTGCTTTCAGGAGCTTCCTGTCATTATGTAATTTCACAAAGACATCGTGAATTGCATCCTGAACAAGATCTTCATCAGTAGTGAACTGAATGCCATATCGAAACAAAATACCAACATATCTTCTATATATGATTTCAAAAACAGTTATTATCCCTGTTTATGAAGTTCATCCAAAGATCATTATCCGATGTTTTATGATTTTCTAATAGCATATCTTCGTTTCTCTTTTCCTATTTCCTGTATACGACATTAAAAAGTAGGAAAATATTTGAATCCATCAATCCCCAGGACTGGATAATAAATAAAAAAAGAGGCGTGAGGACTGCTGATATATCTAACATTGAGGCCTTTGGTTTCACAAATTATAATATACTTTTTTTTCCACCTATTACAACAAAGACGAAAGTTAATGCATCTAACTCCGATCAAAAAAAAAAAGAAAGTGTTGCAATCACTTCTCCCGTCCCAACAGGCAAGACAGTTACTTTGCAACACTTTCTTCATACATTCAGAGAAAGATCACTCGATCTCCGGACGATCTTCACCGCCTCCTTCTTCAGGAGTTGTCTCGGGTGCAGCGTTCAATTCCATCCAAAAGATGTTGTCGCTTACGAGCGTACGGTTCATCGACTTACTACCGCTCTTCTTCGTGGCTTCAGGGATGAAACGGACACGTACACCGGTGATCTGCGATGCATTCACCTTATCTGCCGAGTCAGCTCCATTGCCGTTAGAGGTGCAGGTGTAGTAGAAAGTACCCAGACCATCGATCTTCACGCTGCGTCCTTGTGCCATATAATCGGCCAAAACGCCTGCCAGATCCATCAAGACAGCATAGACGTCAGCACGACTCACGGTAGGAATGCCATAATTGAACATTTTTAAAGCCTCCCCCTACTCTCTGCACATACAACAAGCCTGAGGATCGGTATAGCGACCTATAAGAAGTCACCATGTCACCTATAAGAAGTCACGATGCCACCTAAGATTAGTGGCATTACCGCCCTACAGAGCTGTTCCAATACATCAAGTAAGGGGATAAATCTGATTACCGGAGTTCCCACGCCATCTCCGACTTAGCGTGTCGTGTTTAAATTCAGTCATTTTGTATTTCGTATTTACTCCCTTATTACAGGAGCTTCCATGACTATTTTCCCTAAGGTTATAAGGATCAATACTTACCTTTCCTTTTTACCAATTCGGGAACATTATAAGAAGTCAGACAATAAATATAAAAATCTGGGTCCTCCTGAGGCAAAAGAAACGGTTTGGAAGCCTTCCCGGCATCATTGATTTGTGTAAACCAAGGGTACGTATAATATCCGTCATTCCGACGACTGCTAAATACCACCCATCCACCCACAGACGACCAGGAATGAAAACTATCCATTATCCTCCGAGTTTATCTCGTCTAGCGTCCTATGTGTCTTATTTTTTAAATCATATAAAGCCAAATCAGATGATTTATGATAATTGGAAAACGAACCGTATTTCCACCTCCGTATAAAGCAAAAAACGTCCGCAGGGGAGAGACTCTCGGATGTAACATACTTTTTTATTAATCCGAGAAGCTGACACTAATGTATCCACCGTTTCCCCAAATTCCATTTTATCCGCATCAAAACGAATCGCACAAAGAGATAATTTTTAAATCACTCTTATATTCAGGAACCTGAACTGCTTTACCCCCGCAATAAATCAAGGTTTCACCATCGGGCGTAAATACAGGATAGTTATTATGTAATGAATCTGCAAATAGTTCCGGAATTGTATAACTTTTTTCTTGTCTTTCAAATCATATACTATCACATCCGACCCCAAGTCAAAGACCTCTATGGGAGTCTTCCCTTCATAAAAAATTTGTCGCGTCTGACTAACAGAAAAAGCAATGTAGTTGCCCGACGGATGCCAAAAAGGATATCCGGCGGCCTGTGACATTTCTCCCGCCTGAGTATCCACTTTCTCTATTTCTCCATGTCGGATAAAAATAAGTCCCCGGATTTTTCTGACGTGAATGAAACAGCATCTGATCCGGATCATTCTGACAAAAAGAATGGCAGTTTATACAGCCGGTTTCCGATTTCATATTATCGATTAAAACTTCATCATTAAAGTTTGTCAAATTCCGCTGGTTAATCGACATAGTATTAGTAGTTGTATACCCTGGTTCTATTTTTCGATAAACCAGTACCGGATCAATTGGAGCAATCGACACCTCCCAGTCAAACGGAGCGTATTGATATGTCTTTCCATCCCATTCGGCTTTCAATGTCACCGATATATGACCTCCTTTAGCCTTTTCAAGCCATTGTTTCCACTTCTTTTCCGGGAAAATAATCTTTTCTTCTCCTGTAAGTACCCAACTCTCGTCAGAAAACCGCAACACAGCCTCAACTCGCTCAGGGCGACCAGTCACTTTAAAGTTCAACGGGGCAATATTGTAGGGTATGACAATATCGGTATAATCGGGAAACAACTGGGGTTTCTGCGACAGTTCCTCAGTTATATCCTTGGATACGGATTGACACGAAATGCATACCCATACCAATAAACAGAAATAACAATACCTATTTATGAACATCGACAGATTCATAATAATAAAAGTAACTGGATTTATAATCATTATTCATTACCAAATAAACCGGATATCGTATTTAGCGGACGTTTTCCTGAGTACAATACTCTTTGAAACGTGCCAATACGCCTTCATCATAGTTTATCTTTAATTTCCGGTCTTCACTGATTTTATTCTCTCGCTCATAGATTAAAAAATTCCTTCCTTAAGACAGGATCGGGATTTCCGAGTTCGGAGAAAAATCCAATTTATAGCGGACCATCCTAGCCACCCAATCAACCTTTTTTCTCCAGTAATGCCAAATTCCAAGCATATTCCAAAGCCAATGTTTCAAATGGTAATTGGATAGCTAGGTTTGTTATATTTTCTAATGGCCTGTTCATGCCTATTTGGAAACCATATGAAGGAAGCATCTTTCCGGAAACGAATGATCCAATCGACCTGTTCAAGATCTGGATCATGTTTCATCCGGTTCAACAAATCGACAGCCCAGCGATTATACATCACCGTTTTTTCAATATACGCAGAAGTTTTATTGCCAAATCATTTTCCCGATAAATCAAATGGATCATCGCCAAGCGTTTAAGATGATAAGGGTTCACCCCGTATCCAACATCGACATGGCTTCAGTCGAGAATACCTGACTAGCCCGAAAACAACCTAAGTTCCAATAGATATCGCTCAAACGAGTTTTCGAAACATACGATTGCTCACCCGCTGAAACCAATGACTTCGAATAAGGGAATCCATCCGAAACAAGGCATTGCTCAATTGTCCGGTTTGTGCCAATGCCATATAATAATAATTCAAGGTTCTAGAGTTCAGTTTTTTGACATCACCTATACTACCCAGTAATTTATTCCATTCACTTTGTTGCATTAGGTAAAACAATTTTATCTCAAACTCCCTAATACGGTCCGGTATTCACATAACAAGCATATATAACCAGCAGAAGATAACCGGAGGCAACAAAAAAACACCTCCGTGTGCAACGCAATAAAAAGATACAACCGACAAAAAGAAATCATATAAATCAGATACCAAGGATACCAATCCAATTCCCATTCAGCAACAAACACTTCTTCCATCGGGAAACAATATTGGAGCAATAAAGTCGTGAACAATGCTGAAAAGGCAAAAAGAAGAACAAAGAGAGATCAGGTAAGAATAATTTCTCATTCCTTTCAGATACTCATAAACAAATATATACAAACAAGCTACAAACGCTGCTTCTTTACAAATATACCAAAGAATACAAAGCAAGGCAATAACTGAACAAAACACGTATACGCTTATCGGATAGTCCGATATAAAGACGGCAACAGATAAAAGAAATCAATAAAGTTAGATCTTTCGACAAGGGATAATCGGAGAAACTATGTAGAGACCAAACAAATGTCGTCGAATATAAAAAAGATAAAAAAGAATGCGGTAACGAGATTCTGTAAAAAAGGTTTTAACAACATATTTATCAGAAGTCCCAAGAGAAAAGCCATACTTATCAAGACTCCGATTCCGAAATACCAAATCACATAAAATTGTACAAGAAAAGAGGCTAGATAATCTACAATTCCTTGTATCCGAGGAAGAAAGGAGGGTGAAAAAATCAGTTGTTGCTAAAAAAAAAAATAACCAAACCTGTCCAGATAAAATAATCCGGTAAGATTGGGTATAAAAGAGATATGTTACCATACCTACGAATAGAAACAGGACAAATAATATGTCCGCAACCTTCCTGTTCATAATGAATTCACTTTTAGAAGAAAGGAGGGTATGTTGTACCCCAACACACCTCTCCTTACATTCAACATGTTTATCTACAAGTTATAAAGACTTCTCATTCAGGAAAATCCCTTGAATCTTTCTTTCGTATTAAAGCTCTCCGGTGAATTAGCCGCCGGCTTATATACTGTATAATACGTAAAATGAAGATCCGCTTTGGACATTCTGCACGATATCTTCCGATACAGTAGCCAACACCTCACGAACCTGTTGTTGACCGGTTGCATCGGTATAAGTTATCACACTCTTCACCGCACCGTCATTTGCTGCGCCCCAAGTTATCACCATATCGCCTTCTTCCGTCTTTGAAATGTTTTCAATATGACGGTTAGGTAAAGTGTTCCGATAATCTTCACCGCAAGCTCTACCGGTTGCTTCAAACGGAAGTGAGCGATTTCCGTATTTATCAAAGCTGACGATTTGGAACAGATATTCACGCTCCGGCAGATTTTCTATCATAAGAGAGAACTCACCGACTTGCCCACCGACATTGAAGTCGACAGAATCCGTATAAGCATTCCAGTAAATACGGAGCTTCTCAATACGTTGGGCATTGATGAACAATTCCATCTTAACACGACCGTTACCCGGGCCGACGGATGCACTATCCACTTTCGCCGCATAAATAGTTTCGCCTTCTTTTCCAAGAAACCAATATGTAAAGCGTCCATATCATCACAAGACGTAGAAAATACCCCGACACAAAAAATCAGCAGGGGAATAACATATTTTACTATCATACTTCTATACATTTAATAATTACCTTACTTATCCTCACCAACCTGTCCATAGACCTCTATTTCAGACATATGGAAAAAAGTCACCATTAGACCAAGTTTGCAAAGCATGCAAACGGAGATAACGAACCTTAGGTTTACCTGGATCACAAACGAACTCTTCACCTGCTCCGGCCCATTGCCTGTCTTCATCGGATATCTGTCCTAATGGTAATCCGGAAGGTTTAGTACTCTTACAATCCATCATCAAAGTCCAAACCGAAGGATCATTCAAATTTTCAGCATCTGAGGTTCCCCAAATTTCAAAATGTTCCAAGTTTCCATGTTTATAAATCCAGTCACCCAAACGTTGCCATACTTTGATACGGCTGATCTTCCCGGTCACACCTAAGTCGAATGTAATCCATTGCGGCCAAACACCAGCCCCATTAGCAGTGTGAAATCCGTTACCGTCACTTTTCGTCCCATCAAACAAGTTTGCGAGAACCCATCCCCAAGCTGAAGGCGTATCTCCTTCGATAGACATTCCTGTGATTTTCGTTCGATCAAATTGTTCTTCAAACAAAGGTGATATGGTCGTTTCCAAAGCTTCACTTACATTTCCCCAACGATCCTGTATATAAATCTTAAAATCTTTCGGATCGGTATCCATTCCACGAGTCGCGGCACTACCTTCTACTACTGTGCTATAATAAGCATCGATCCGATTGAACTCATTGTTATTGTCTTTTTGTTCCAGAACGACAGAAATCTCAGCTCTCCCAGGATTATCCCAGTAGGCATGTACCCCTCCAAAATCGGCAATCAACTTTAAAGTGCGTCCGATAGTGACCACCGGAGCCTCCAGTGGCTTCACGGTCACTTTCACCGGTGACGATTCATTCAAACTACGGTCTATGGCTACCAGTTCCACGGTGCGTTCATCTTCCGTACCGAATCCCTCGATTTTAAGAGTATCCACAAATAAGGAAGCCTTCACTTCACTCGGAACTCCTGATTTCAATTCATAATTCGCTTTTTACACAAAGCAGGTCCTCATCGTCCGGTAAAGTGTATTTTAAAATAGCCCCACCAGGAATATTGGTAACTTCCACATTGCTAACAGGCTGCGGAGCGACAGAATCCGTTTTAACAAACGTACGTTCCTCTTCCGAACATGCGATCAGAAGTAAAACGGAAAGTATATATAATAAATTCTTTTTCATTATTCCATTTATTATGATTACTAATTTACCAATCAAAATTCTGAACCAAATTCGGATTAATCGAGATCTCTTTCTCATTGATCGGCCAGAAATAATCTCGTACAGAAAATTCAACAGGAGTTTGGGCAACTGAAGTCACCGTATAGAACAAATCTTGAGTATCTCCCAGAATGACATTCCACCCTTTCGGTTGTTCATTTAAGATCCTGAATTCTCTTCCAGCGTCTGAGATCCCAGAAATGTTGCCCTTCAAAAACCAATTCGATTTCACGTTCGTGCTGTATAATTTCTCGTAAACCTTCTTTGGTAGAAACTTTAGAAGGAGAAATAGAATATTTAGCCCAAGAAGTTTGAACACCTTCCAATCCTGCACGTTCACGAATCATATCTACATATTTATATACTTCACCGCTCGGGCCGCTATATTCGTTCAAAGCTTCAGCATACAACAAATATAGATCTGCCATACGCATAATCGGGAACGGATAGTATTCAACACTATAACCGTTCGCAGTTAAAGCATCCTTAAAGCTATGCATCTTCTTGGCTCCATACCCTGTAATAGAGAATGCCTCAGAAGCTGAAGCTACTCCGGAATATTCTTTCGCACAAAATTCGCAATGTTTTACATTATCAGGAAACTTGTTATAACCATTACCAAAATAGATACCACGGTCAAAACCAAGGTCTGCATAGAAACGTGGTTCTCGGTTATAATGCAGATAAACCGTTTTCTCTCCTTCCTTCACATAGTACTTTTTTCAGCACCGGAAGAGGGTTCCGGACGAATTTCATACCGTTTACTATACCAGTTGTTCTGAACCCAGTCTTTATCTTCACTGATAGGTACACCATGTGAAGAATAGAACTTTTTCTGCAGTATTCAATGTAGGAGCCCATTCGGTACGAACTATTGTTCCCATTTCCGCACCAACACGTAGAATACGAGACTGGCAACGTTGAGCCAATGTGTACTGGGCATTATTCGTACTACCCCAGATCAGTTCACAGTTCCAACGGTCACAAATAGCCTGACGTATAGTCGTTTGTAGTTTAAAGGTATCATTTTGTGTAGTCAACAATGGATCCACATCCGTATAAAGCCGTTTGTTTTGTGCATGAGCCATCTCAATTGCATCCAAACAAGCGTCTGCGGCCCTTTTCCATTTTTCCGGATCATACGTTTGAGGAAATAAGCTGAACCCCGCGATTATCGACCAAAGAAGCATAATCCGTATTTCCGTTGAACAACGGGCTTGCTGCGTAAGCCAATACCCTGGCTTTCATCGCCTTTGCTACCAAATTGTATACACGTCCAGCCTCAGTACCCTTCCACCAGGTCGTCGTTAGAAGGAAGACCTGCTGCGGCTTCGTCCAATAGGTTTACAATATAATCGACCACATTGTCTACAGGTTCACGATAGACCTTCACCTCTTCCGGAGTTGCTGATACCGGCATATTGACATCCATAATAGGTATAGGGCCATACATACGGAACAGATAAAAATGATAATATGCTTTCAAGAATTTTACTTCCGCTATCCAACGATCACGTTCATACGACGGTAAATCTGTCACTTTATCAACATTTTCAACAAAAAAATGTTACAATCACGAATTCCATCGCACAAAGCCGGAATGACCGGATCAGAACCCGCTTTTTTGCCCCCTGCCCAGAAGTTCATATAAGGATTTATTCACTTTCTGCATACCACGAGCAATATAACGCCCGGCAGTATTAATATAGGAATGGCACCAAACTTCGTCTGTAGCAACAATTGCCGGATCCCACTGGAAATCACCATGTCTCGGACGATAGCTATAACAAGTATATAAATATTTTTCACATGCTGTACGATTACGGAATGCATAATCAATTGTCGCCATATTATCCGGAACAATATCCAAATAATTACAAGAGATACATTCCAGTAATACGATACAGAACAGTAAACTTTTTAATAATATATTTTTCATCATCTTATTTACATTTTAGAATGACAACTGAACTCCGGCATTAAATACTCTCTGAATAGGATATCCCAAACCATTTCCACCCATTTCCGGATCCCACAATTTAAATTTAGAGAAAGTCAGCAAGTTGGTTCCGCTTAAATAGAAACGCAAATCACTTATATGAGCCTTAGAAATAATATGCTTCGAATACGATAACCAAATTCTAACGACTTCAACCGTAAAAACCCGCCATTCTGCATAAACCAAGTAGACTTCTGATTATTATTCTCAATAACAGTTGTAGACAGACGCGGCCACAACGCTTGTGTATTACGATCTGCTTCCGACCAATGGTTATCAGCATACGCTTGCAACAATGCTCTTTGGTTATTAATAAATGGAGACGTTTTTTTCTACATCTATCCAAAAAGATTCCCTTGCTAATCCTTGGAAGAAACAAGAAAGGTCAAAATCTTTATATCCCGTAGAAAAACCAAAACCATACACAATTTCAGGACTGGTAGGATAACCTATGGCTGCTTGGTCCAATTCCGTAATTTTCCCGTCACCGTTCAAATCTTTATATTTAATATCTCCAGCCATATAATTGCCAAACTGAACCGGAGAGTTCCGGATATCTTCTTCATCAATGAATAAGCGTTCAGCAATATAACCATATCCTTGAGCCAACGAATGACCGATACGTGATTTCCAAGGCGTACTACTATAATCCGGCTCTTTTCGTATACTAAAAACTCACTGGTTGCATATGTGAAATTGGCACGTCCCGTAATCCATAAATCTTTATTAATTGAATGATTGTAATCAAGCGACATATCGAAACCACGGCTTTTGGCTTCTCCAACATTTGCCCTCAAACTACTTTGAAGTCCCATCGTCTCCGGTATAGCAGCACGATCCATCAAAAAATATTCCAACGCTTTTCTGTGAAATAATCTGCCTGGATTTCAATTTTTTGTCAAATAAGCCTAATTCAATACCATAATTGGCCTTACGTGCAATTTCCCAAGTGATGTCTTCATTCGGATAACGGCTAATGGAAATTCCGCTCAACCCACGGCCGCCTCTATTACCTAACGTACCGAAAGAGGAACCCAGATATGAATTATTCATATTTACATTAGACAGATAGAAGAAACGGTCTGATTCACTACCGATCGAATCATTACCAACCAAACCGTAAGTTGCTTTCAATTTCAATTTGGTTATGCTCTTTTCAAAGCATCAGGGAAAAATGCTTCATTGGAAATATACCAACCTAAACCTCCGGAAGGGAAGAAACCAAAACGTTCTTTTTTTGCAAAACGCTCAGAACCGTTATAACCAAAGTTAAATTCAGCGAAATAACGTCCATCGAAAGCATAAGTATAACGTCCTGCCAAACTGATGTTGCGTGATGGCAATGACTTTTGCAGGTCACTTTCATTTCCATTCTTCGATTCCCTCATCGTGAAAACCAACAAACCGCCCACATTATGTTTATCTTGGAAAATACGATTCCAGTTCAATGCACTTTCAAAATAAAGGGCAGAATTAACCTTTTTATCTCCCGGCACATAATCCAAATATTCCGTTCCGCTCTGTTCATTCAATACGTTCAGTTTGTAGGTATCCGAGACCTTGTCATACATACCCGCCGAATAATAAAAAAAGGCTTATAAGCACGTTTTACTTCAAAGTATGAATAACGACTCGTATTAAACAATCCCCTCAAAGAAAAAGACCCTCGGTGATGAAATCCAGCTTTTGCTCCAATTCAAACTGGGCAAACATATTGGAAGTCGAATATTCCTTTGTACCCCTTTACCATCTCCGCATACGGATTCATATATTGTGCCTTATCGGCATTACCAAACAAGACATGTTGGGTGTATTTATTCGCTTCATCCGGCAGATAATAGGGCGGAAACAATGCCGGATTGGCATTTATCACTTTATTATACAAGTTGTCTCCACCATCTAGCGGACCGCTATAATCATCGAAAGTACCTTGCAAACGGACCTTGGCTGTCGTGGTAGGCGTTACTTTGATATTTACATTGGAACGCAAAATATAGCGGTTCAGATTGACATTATTATTAAAGTTGCTTACGCCATCTACTTTCTGATTTCCTTTATCAGAGTTGTAAGTACCTGTAATATAATAACTGGCAACCTTGCCGCCACCACTTAAGTTGAAATTCAAACGACGGCTATGAGCCTGTTTTTTAAACATAATATCATACCAATCGTTGGCCGGGTAAACATACGGGTTGCCGCCGGCAATCGTGTTATCTATTTTCTGCTGCGAATACATAGTCGCCCCCAGCGGGTCACGTGTTTTGATGGCTTCATTATGCAACTTCATGTATGTTACTGCGTCTGACAAATCAACCAAGCTGGTAGGGGTCGTAATAGATTCTTCATAGCGGACATTCAGCCGGGCTTTCCCTTCAACACCTTCTTTGGTTGTAACCAAAAATAACACCATTTGCACCACGCGCACCATACAGGGCCGTTGCTGCCGCATCTTTCATGATATTAAAACTAGCAATGTCATCCGGCTGTGTTTTAGACAAATCAGAAGAAGATATTTCATTATTATCCAACAATACCAACGGGTCTTTTTTGTACCCGAACGTAGTTACACCGCGAACGAAAAAATTCCGCATTGTCTTGCCCGGGTTCTCCACTTCTTTGATAGGCAATCAAGCCGGAGATACGACCGGCCAAAGATGTTGTCAAGTTACTGCTTGGCACTTTCAATTCTGCCGGTTTAACGGATGTAATAGAAGAAATAACCGATTCTTTTTTTCTGTTTGGCAAAAGCAACGACAGTAACCTCTTCCAATTCATCAACCTTAGGTTTCAGTGTAACATCCAGTTTTCTTTTTTCCTATGACAGGTATTGTTTGCGTTTCCATGCCTAAATAAGTAAAGACCAATTTGTCTGATTCTTTTTACTTCTATGGAATAGGTCCCGTCAACATCGGTTGTTACCCCCTCGGCGTCCCTGCAACCTGAATAGCAACTCCAGGCAAAGGTTCTCCTAAATCATCTGTCACTACTCCACTGATTTTTTTTTCTGTTGTTGCATTGGAGCAGGAATAAGAGCCATTCCTGCTTTTTTGACTTTATTATCTGTAATAGTAGATTTTTTCATCAGCTCCAGTGGCAAAAAGCCGATTCTGCCAAAACAAATAAAAATGTCGTAAAAACGAATATAGGAAGGGATCTTTTAGCTACCATCCCTATTTCAATTCTTTTTTTATTCATAATAATTACTTAGTTTAAGAGTTTTAACCAGTCTTACATTTGGTTTAATCTTACGTGAACCGAATAATTGTGTAAACATTATCCGTTTTTAGCATACTGTCCTTTTCTTTATATCATAGGCATTAATATTTAAGTTTATAATTCTTTTATATTCATCAATACTAACACCATATCTCTTCCACCTTCAATTCGTATTGAGATTAGAGATAAGGTCAAACAAAAAGTTAATACAAAATCAAACGACTATTCATAAGTCTAAATCATAAAAATCATCACCTTTGCAATCTATTATTGCATACTTATAAAAGTCTCTGAACCATAGTCTTTGTAGAACTATGGTCCAGAGACTTAAATTATGACTGGAACAATCAGTAAATTACATTAGAAAACCTCGGGAAAGACTTAATATTTCACATCAAACGTTGTATTAAAGATTAAAAACTTCATCTCTTGTCCTTGTTTCAAACAATATAATATCGGATTTTGCAAAAAAAAAAAGAACGTATTTTTTAAACAATCTTATTGAACATTATTTCTACTTTTGTAAAAGTTACAAAAAAAAACATAGTTCTACAAAAACTATGGTTAATATTTATCGGGTCAGTAGCAAATTTGTGAGGAAAAAGAGATAGGTATGTTAAACAAGTGGCTTTCGCATTATGAATGCCCACTAAAACCATTGTCTTTATCTTTGGATCAATCATAAGAATCAATCTCCCAATGGAGTTTTATAAATTTGCTTTCACCTTTCACCGTCTATAACATATTATTAAGCAGTTATTTGCTGTGAAGGAAGAGTGAGGGTGGAAAAAATGGACGGACGAGGGCTTATCAAGCTTCTGCCCTGTAACTACAAATATAAGAGTCGACAATCAAGCCGGCTCTTTTCGGACAGATACATCTTTCCTTACTATCCGGACGTTCTTGCATCGCTTAATGCAAACCTTTGCACTACCTGATGCAAGGGGTATAAGCAGTGGGATGCAAAACAGGTTACCTCGGGCATAAAACTACCGGACAAAGGCAAGGTTCACCACAAGAAGTTATCATACAGTGTGTTGCGTGTGTGAAGGATGAAGTGCGAAATTGTCACCCCACATGGAACAGGGGAAAACACTGGCGTTAACAAATTTGTTTTTCCATCTACCTCAGTTTTGAATCACATTAAACTCTTTAATAGACGGAGGAGCCAAAGCCTTTGTTATCTCCAATCGGATTTTAGAGGCATAATACGATTGTGGGAAACGGATTACTTTACAATCTCCCATGGACTCGTTATCCAAGTATATGGTTTTCCATTCATTTTGGTGGAAAATAGCGATATTATATTCTTGTATCCTATTAGAACGAATATTTGAAAAACCATCTTTGGCATAACTTTCTTCCTGATACTCAAAGATCGAAATTTTATCAAAAGGCCTGGATTCATCCAACTCGATTGTCAATGCCGCCAATGTATCCGCAGCCGCCCAACGTGTTTGCATCCCGCCATCCACTGCCATTTGGGCACCATATTTTCCTTCATCCTTTTCATACACGGAAGTTGCCCGGGCAGGGGCATTCATGGAAATAAATGTACCATTGGTAGGAAGAGGCTTGTTTCGTTCCAATCCGAGCCTATGGCCCAAATTGATAATCGTATTAGCCTCATGCTCCCCCTGATCCGGCCGGTTTGGTCGGGAGGGATATTCATCACCAATGTATTTTGATTGCCTGTACACCAATAAAACAATTCTTCCAGTTCATCAAGCTGCGTGTCGGGACAGGAGTTTTCTTTCCGAACCACGACCAGTTTTTACTGATGCAGATGGTATGTTCGAATGGCAGGTAATAAGATTTACCTTCATGCAAGTATTGTTTCTTGTCATTTTTATGTGCAATCTTAGGATCCCATAGACGGAAATCGCCAGGGAAATATTGGAAGAAATATTTATTATCTGCAATCATTGAATCCGGCAATGCAAATTTACGCTCGTTCTCTTTATAGACAATCGTATGATTCACACCGATGGCACAATGGGGTTGCAACTTTTCACCAAGCCATAAACACGCGGCAAGTTCCAACCTTCCGGTTTCCTGTCCCATCCCCCATCAAACCAAAGTTCACAGATCGGGCCATAATTAGTGAACAACTCTGTCAACTGGTTACACATGTAATCCACATATTTCTCAGGATCTTTATCTTTATAAGAAGGAGCATTCCTGTCCCATAAAGAATAATAGACCGCAAACTCCAACCCGTATTTTTTACATGCTTTGGACACTTCAGCAACCACATCTGTTTTTACAGGTGAAGAGGCGACATCATACTCGGTATATTTACTATCCCAAAGACAAAAGCCCTCATGATGTTTAGTTGTAAGCAACACATAACGGAAGCCGGCATCACGGGCCACCCGTACCCATTGGTCACAATCCAGTTTGGTCGGATTGTATTTTTCAACAGGGATCGAACCGTCCGCCGACCATTCTGTTTCAGCAAAAAGTATTTATCCCGAAATGGATAAACATCCCGTATCCCCGTTCTAACATTTTCTGTTGGGTAGGATTAGGACGATCGGAAGGAATAATACTTTGCCCAAACGCCATTGAAGAGCCCAACAATACAAATAAAGACAGCAAATAATATAATCGTTTCATATCTTAATTTATTTTTAATACATGTGCAAAATCGGTCGGTTTACCGGACGGGAACTTCACTTTCAAACCTTCGTCGGTCTGTTTCCACTCAATTTTTTTTCATCACATCCCAACATAGAGATAGATGTCACCTTTAAATTTTGCGGATTATTATTAGACAATGATTTAATCACAACCCCATCATTCGACCAGTCAAAAGAAATTGCATAGAGAACATTCCCCTTGGTAGTAAAACGAATATCTTGTGAAGTATATTCAACCGTATTACCTTCACTCATGTACCCGGAAGCATTTTTCGTTTCTCCTTCTCCTGAAATAGTCCATGGGCGAGTACCATAAATTGCTTCTCCATTAACATCCAGCCATTTCCCGATTTCTCTCAAAAATATTTTGTTGTTTCTCAGGAATTGTACCGTCCGCTTTAGGACCGACATTTAACAACAAGTTTCCATTCTTACTTACAATATCAACTAAATCATCAATCAAAGCATCTGGAGATTTCAAGTCTGTCTCATCTTCCATGTAAAACCAAAATACTTTTACCTATAGAAGTGTCGGTTTGCCAAGGATATTCACGAATTTCATCACTCTTGCCACGCTCGATATCCAAAACCTGAATATTGTCAGGATAACCATATTTCGTATTTACGACCACCTCTTTTCCCCAATCAATCGCATTATTATAATAATAAGCCATGAATTTATAGAAAGTCGGCTGAAAAGGATACTTACCTACCGACCAATCAAAAAATATAAAGCAATTCAGGCTCATATTGATCGATTAATTCATACATGTGGGTAAGCCAATTTTTACGCGAATGTTCATTGGAACCTTCTTTCTTTTCATATTGCGGCCCCCATCCGCCATCCGCTTCTTCAATACGTTCGCCATATAAAAGAGATCGTGGTATCTTGAACATCTGACGGATTTGCATCCGGTATTAAAAAAACCAACAATTTTCCGCCCGATGGGAAGAAAGGCCGAAATGCAGTTCCTCTGCAAGAATAGCCTCTCGAAGTTCTTTCATAAAATCTCTCTTCGGTCCCATTTTCACTGAGTTCCAAGGATTGAACGTACTGTTATACATGGCAAAGCCGTCATGATGTTCTGCCACAGGTACGACATAAGTAGCTCCTGACTCTTTTGAAAAGTTTAGCCACAAGCTTTCGCATCAAATTTCTCAGCCTTGAACATAGGTATAAAGTCTTTATAACCAAACTCGGTAACCGGACCATATTTCTTTTTCATGGAAAGCTTTCACTTACCTCCGTCCGCATACATCATACGCCCGTACCAACCGTCATAAGCCGGAACAGAAGCCGGTCCCCAATGAATAAATATTCCGAATTTTCCATCCCGAAACCAATCCGGTATTTTATAATGTTTCGCAATAGAGGCAGAATCTGGCTGATAAACAGCTGTACCTTTAGGGAAACAACTGTTGATGTATCAGGAGTATAAGGTTTGTCTTTTTGAACAAGACAAACCTAAAAAACAAATAGATAAAGAATAGGCTATAATTGATCGTTTCACATTATAAACAGTTTATCGATTATTAAACTCTTTCACCGTATCAAACATAGCAATAATATTTTCCGGCGGGACATCCGGTAGTATATTATGTACGGTATTAAAGACGAAACCGCCACCCTTCGACATGATCTCCAAACGTTGCAAGACTTGTTCGCGAACCTGTTCCGACGTACCGTTATTCAATGTGCCGACAGTCTCTACGCCACCGCCCCAGAAGGTACAATCCTGTCCGAATTCCTTTTTTCAGAAATTCAGGTTCCATATCCACGGCGTTCGTTTGCACTGGATTGAATATCTCAATGCCCGCATCAATCAAATCGGGCATCAATGAAGAAATAGAACCGCAAGAATGAATAAAGGTGTGCATTTGGCTATGCGACTTTACATAATCACACAACTGTTTATGACGGGGTTTAAAAGAGCATTTTTGTATGTATCGGGGTCCATGAACGGGCCGGTCGTCATCCCCAGGTCATCGCCAAAACGGATAATATCCACGATATCGCCCACAGAAGCACAGACCTTTTCCAGGGGTAGCCAAATGGCGTTTCAACAATTCGTCCAGCACACGTTCTACCTGGTCGGGGTCACAAAGCAAGTCCATCAGGAAGTTATCCATCCGCCGCAGGAAAGTCCCCCACTCGAAAAAAGGTTGCAACCGCAGACAATCATCAGTGCCTTATCGGTCGTTTCCGCAAATGAAGGGTATTCTTACGCAGTTGTTCCCAAAAACCGGAGTCGGCAGCATGATCCCAGGGACTATGCGCGTAACACGACCAGAGGACACGCCCCATCTCTTCATCCAGCCCCTCATAGCTATCAGGATACCCATCCACGTATGGGAAATAAGACTGGTCAAAGAAGGTGGCACCTTTCGGCATCATCGCCAACAGGCGCTTACCGTCGGTATCGTAACAGTGATAAGAACCATTCGGCTGTTCTATCGGGTTAAACCAAGCAGGATACAACGCTTTGTCACCATTTGCCAGAATCGTTTCATGCCAATCAGACGACTGTACATTAAAAGTACGACCAATGTCAAGGACATCAATACCGAACTGATCGATCAAAGACATATCCGGTTGTGCCAGTTGCTGCACGACGTCGTATATCTGCACCGGGAGGTCTGTGCGTCCCAGATGTTTCAGCAAATTAGAATAGGCAATTGCCGAGATGCCTGAACTGGGAGTAGCCCCCATATCGACCGGCACACGGTCGGGCTCTTTATGAGCTATAGCTGATAAAACACGTTCTCTTGAAGTCATAATTTTCAATTTTTAAATTCTTATTCCTTAATTTCCATTACTCTCCTCCGCTCATTCCTATAATAAACGAAGCAACGATCAAAACTATCAGGCCGGCATACATCCAGGCTTTTGTTTTTGTATCCGTCGCTTTCCATTCCCCCCGATACAATCCCCAAAGGGTAGCAAAGACAATGGTCAACGACATCAGTATTCCCCAGGCGGTAAACGAAAATTCTCCCATCCGGCTCTTTCCCATGCCATAAAATATAAAGTTGACGAACCACAGAAAACCTGCCAGGCCACAATAAAGATAATTGCTTGAAACGGCAATGTCCTTGGTCTTTATAAAAGCTTCCAGGTTATTATTCTTTTTCGACAGGAAGAGACACCAGATCGCGGTGATCAGAAAAGAGCCGCCAAAGAGCACAAAAAAAGACAGGTAACGTCTGAAACAACGGATCGATACCAGATGTGACCAAAGCAGACGAGATACCATTCCCCTGCTCTATCCCCAATGCCTGTGAAGCCCCTGTTATGCCGACAAAGAAGACAAGTACCAATCCTTTCCCGAAGTTCAACTCCGGATTAGCTTCCAATCCCGCCCCCCTTATCTTTCCGGTAACCGGCATATCCGCTCAGAGCTATACCGACGGCAGCAATCAAAAGGCCGGCAATCAGCATTGTTCCGCCGGATTGCTGCAACAGTATAGTTAACCGCCCATCGATAGCCGGCGGAATGATCGTGCCCAATATCATCATCAATCCGAGGGAAAGAGAGAAACCGAGCGAAAGTCCCAGATAACGGAGTGACAAACCAAATGTGAGATTACAGATTCCATAAATAATTCCAAAAGGAATATCCATCCCAATGTTCGTGACGGGACACCGGACATCCATAAACGGACAAAAAAAAATAAGACAGGCTACTACTTGTACTATTACATAGGCGAACAAACATATATATCAGCCAATAGTTCTCCCACGACCAGTTACGGGTCTTACCAAAAGGGATGGAGAAACTCCCGGACGAAAAGCGCCGATAGCGATCAGTCCGATTCCAAATAATAATTCAAAATGTCATATATTCTTATTGGTTTTTTCTTCTAATATTTCTATACACACAAGAGGAACTTTTGTTGCAAATATCACAGCCATAAGACCGTTTCTTCACCTCATCCCCTATTCCTATAATTCCGCTGACCGATTTAATCGGTTGCATCAAACAAGAGTCATTGATCGTTATTCCAGTCGGATGATCGCCAATATAAAGAGAACAGATCACGCTGACCAGACAAAGCCCATTCACAATAACCGGGACTATACCGATTCGTGGTCTTCTTGCCCCCGAGCCGTTATTTCTTCTTGCAAACAACACTGAACTTTATCCATGGCATTCTCTACGGTTGCCGAACCAGTCGACTCGACAACAAAGGCTTCCAGAAAATCGTCGTTCTGCTGATAGGCATGGGACAGATCTGTAAATGTTTTTCCCGCTGTACAAAGAAATAATGCAATCTCTGTGGCATCGGTCATATAAACCGCTGATCTTACGTCCGGTATGCAACGGACCTGGTGAACAAAAACTATACCTTCCCTTATATCCAGTCCTTTACAATCCAGTATCCTGTATCCTCCGATGATCTCCTTTGAATTCGCCAGTCCGGAAAAAAGTCTTCTCTACAATCTCCGAGACAAGCGAATAACTTTCTGTATCCGGGATTTGCAGATACTCCATCAGAACAGACTTTTCCGGCTTGACCTCTTCAAATGAAAATGTATATGAGCGAAACATCATTTCACTCCATTAAAATCAGCAACAGCCTTATAGAACGCTTTGATATTAGCCTCCGGAACCAAAGGCGGCATATCACAGCCGGAGGAGATAACAAAGTTTTTATACCCTCCCGTCTTTGTCAACAAGTCAGAAGTGATCCGATATACATCCTCAGAAGATGCTTGTTTCAGGATACCTACCGGATCAATATTTCCCATTACAATAAGATCTGACGGACATTGCTCCAATGTTGCCACCATATCAACTGCATTCCCGAAATGTAGTGCTGCAGCTCCGGAATCAATCATTGCTTGGGTACACTGTCCTTTGTTACCGCAATTATGTAGAATAACAGTGAAATTTTCATCTTGTACCGCCTCTACAATCTGTTTGACATAAACGGTTGAATATTCCTGACAATCATCATTAGATAATAACCCGGCAGCAGGTTCAGCCATAATTACACCTGTGGCTCCGAGAGATTTCAATTCTTTGCAATAAGCGGTGATATAGGCTGTACATTTATCCAGCAAAGTCTTAATTACATCCGGTTCGATATAAATTCCGACCATAATCTCAGACATATCATACAGCCTTCCAGCCAACGAAAACGGGCCGATACAACCGGATAACACAGGCTTATCCTTTATATTCTCTATCGCCAGCCGGTTAGCCTTCAGATATTCCGGCATCCGCCCTACTGACAGGGAAGGGACTTGCAGACGGTTCACTGACTCTTCATCATAAACCAGACGTCCCGTGCAACACTGGGTACTTCATGTTCCGGCATACTGATCGTACACCCGAAAGCTTCCGCCTCAACTGTCAGATCCATAATGACAGTACAGGCAGCCGTGTTATAGGTTTCCGTTACGTTACGGATTGCCTGATAATGGACTTCGCCATTTGTCACAGCATCAAATACCTTTTTTCCCCTATCGCTTCAATGCCGGGATGAGTCATGATAGGGATAGCGATCCGTTTGTCGCTATCCAGTAATTGTTTGATAAACTTATTCATACACTATCAGGCTACGATTGAATCCAACCAGTTGATATTATCCTGCGGATCACGGGCATAGGCATCCGCCCCGATCTTTTGTGCAAACTCCACGTTCAACGGTGCTCCTCCGACAATCACTTTTGTACCAGGATGTTTTTTCCCGAATAGCAGCAATCATCGGTTGCATATTACTCATGGTCGTAGTCAGCAGGGCAGACATACCGCAAATTGCCCCAGGATGTTCGTCCAATGCCTGGATGTATTTCTCAACAGAGACATCTGTTCCCAAATCAATCACCTCCCATCCGGCTCCTTCCACCATCATTCCGGTCAGATTCTTACCTATATCATGCAAATCACCCATAACGGTACCGATAACAAATACCCCCTTACGCTTGATTTCACCATTCTGGAAATAAGGTTTCAGATGTTTTCATGGCACTGTTCATCGCCTTGGCAGACAACAACATTTGTGGTACAAAGATTTTTTTTCCTTCTGTAAACTTATTGCCTACCCTGTTCATTGCCGGGATCAAAGCATCATTGAGGATCGATTGAGGGGACAATCCATTCTTCAAAGCTTCTTGAGTCAACTCATCTGCTCCCCGGTTGTCCTTTCATTGTCGGTGGATAAGGTGAGGCAAAATTGATCTTGCCAAATTCCACGCATTCACCAAGCTTACTAATAATGTCGTTCATGTTCAATAATATTTAAAGTTTATTCTATTTACAGGATATTCAGTCTACATGGAAAACTTCTTCCATGACCGCCCACCATTCTCCCGGTGCACGATCCTCTACAGGCTGCTGGCAGGGGATCGGTAAGTTTCCACCATTCCTGGGTAGTCGGATCGGCAGCCATTCTTCGCATATCTTTTCGTAGTCGTCACCGATATATTCAAAGTAACTGAACAACATTCCGTCTTTGTAATAAATCGAGTAGTTACGAATATTACATTCCTTTATTTTTGCCAAGACTCCCGGCCAAACAGCAGCATGCAATTTCTTATATTCTTCCAACTTTTCCGGCTTTACACCGATAACACTTCCATAACGTTCCATATTTTTCAGTCTATTAGATTAAGTGTGAACAAAAGTAGCAGAAGTAAAAAGAAGAGAAGTTTTCAATTTGCGTGGTTCTTTTGACTGTTTCGAGATAATAGAAATAATAAGCATATATTTGCAAAAGCATTCTAACAGAAATTTTAAACAATAACACTATGCATGCAAGAAAAACACTTCTACTAACCTTTTTGACTGTATTTTTCACAGTGTCCTGTTGGGCTGAAAGTAAATACAAATCAAAAATAACCTCTTTAGAAGGCGAAAAATGGGGGGAGGCATGGTCGGCTTAGGCTCTCAAATGCCGTTTAAAGACAATATTCGCCTGTTCGATCTCGCCTCCGAAAATCTGAATAATCAAAATGTACCTTTCCTTGTCTCATCCGAAGGGCGCTACATTTGGAGCGACAAACCGTTTTCTTTCAAGATGGAGAATGGTAACTTGCAAATCTTTTTCAGACTATGAAAATCTGGAACCCATATTGGCAGGTAATACATTAAAAGATGCCTATCTGTCTGCATCAGGCAAACATTTTCCTCCTTCGGGACAGTTACCTGACTCACTGTTTTTCTCCATGCCGCAATATAACACCTGGATTGAGTTGATGTATAATCAGAACCAAGAGGATATCTTGAAATATGCAGACAATATATTAAAGAATAACTTCCCGGAAGGTGTTTTCATGGTAGAACGACGATAACTGGCAGAAATATTACGGCAATTTTGATTTCAAGCCGGAGCGTTTCCCCGATCCGAAAGGAATGATCGACCAACTGCACAAAAACGGATTCCGCATTATGCTATGGATCTGTCCGTTTATCAGTCCGGATAGTCCTGAATTCCGTGAATTGCAACAGAAAGGCTATCTGATCAAAAAGAAAGGAACTAAACAGGCTGCAATCATCCCCTGGTGGAACGGTTATAGTGCTTGTTATGATTTAAGTAACCCTGCCGCCGCCGAACACTTGAAAAAAACAATTACGTAATATACAGGAGCAATACGGAATAGACGGTTTCAAATTCGACGCCGGTGATATCAGTCATTACAACGATGCGGGACTGGAGTTCTACGATAAAGATGCAACCTCTGTCGATATGTGCGAATACTGGGCTAAGATCGGATTGGATTTCCCGTTTAACGAATACCGTGCCGGCTGGAAAATGGGTGGTCAGGCTTTAGTACAACGTTTGGGGTGACAAGGATTACTCTTGGAATGCCATAAGACTGCTTATACCGGATATGATCGCTGCCGGATTATTAGGATATGCATATACTTGTCCGGATCTGATTGGCGGAGGCCAATTCAGTTCCTTCCTAGGGATCGATCAGACCAAACTGGATCAAGAATTGATCGTTCGCTCCTGCCAGATCCACGCACTAATGCCTATGATGCAGTTTTCCGTAGCTCCCTGGCGTATTCTTGATAAAAAGCATTTGACTATTTGCCGTAAATATGCCCACTTACATAAGGAAATGGGAAACTACATTCTAGAACAAACCCGTCAGTCAGCACAAACCGGCGAACCGATCATCCGGCACATGGAATATGAATATCCTCATCAAGGATTTATCAATTGCAAAGATCAGTTCATGCTGGGAGATAAATATCTGGTTGCCCCAATCCTAACCAAAGAACATACGCGAAAAGTAATGTTACCGAAAGGACAATGGAAAGACGACACTGGCAAAAAAAATTCCGTGGACCTAAAACAATTGAGGTGGAGGCTCCGCTGGAGAGGTTGCCTTGGTTTGAGAAGATCAAGTAAATTATACCCCCGTAATAGCTCTTTGACTTGTTTTTTTCAGTCAAGAGCTATTTCTCTCTTCTTCCAATCTATTACATTAAACTCTTTAATAGAAGGAAGAGCAATTGCCCTTTGTTACTTCCAAGCGGATCTTAGAGGCATGATAGGATTGTGGGAAACGTATGACTTTGCAATCCCCCATCGACTCATTGCCTACATATACCATCTTCCATTCATTCCCCTTGCTTGATGGATATGTTATACTCCTGTATCCGGTTCGTCCGGATATTGGAAAAAACCATCACTCGCATATTTCTCATCCCTGGTATTCAAAAAATAGAGATTTTATTGAACGGTTGTTTTTCATCCAGCTTTATCGTCAGCGTTGCCAACGTGTCGGCCGCCACCCAACGGGTCTGCATACCTCCATCTACAGCCATAGATGCGCCATATTTCTGTTCGTCATTTTCATAAACAGATGTTGCCTGAGCAGGAGCATGCATGGATATAAACCGTCCATTAGTCGGAAGAGGTTTACTGGGAAGCAGCTTCAACCTGTTTCCTAAAGCAATGATCGTATTGGCTTCGTGTTCGGATACGTCCGGTTTGATCGGGCGGTATATTCATAACCAAGGTATTGCCATTATTCGTGCACCAATAGAACAGTTCTTCCAGTTCATCCAAATCCCGTGTCGGTTGTGGGATTTGTTTTTCCAAACCATGACCAATATTTGCTGATACAGATCGTATGTTCAAAAGGAAGATAGTACGATTTCCCCCCTCGTGCAGATATTGTTTCTTATCAGCCTTATGAGCGATCTTCGGATCCCACAAACGGAAGTCGCCCGGGAAATATTGGAAGAAATACTTGTTATCGACAATCATTGAGTCAGGCAACGCAAACTTACGCTCATTCTCTTTCAAAACAATCGTATGGTTCACACCTACGGCACAATGAGGCTGCAACTTTTTTCACCAAATCGTAGACACGGGGTAGATTCCAGTCTTTTTTCTTTCCGGTCCCATCCCCCGTCAAACCAAAGTTCGCAAACCGGGCCATAATTGGTCAATAGCTCAGTCAATTGTTTACACATGTAGTCAACATACTTTTCCGGATTCTTATCTTTATAAGAAGGCTCTTTCCGATCCCACAAAAAGAATAATACACAGCAAACTCCAATCCATATTTCTTGCATGCTTTGGATACCTCTGCCACCACATCTGTTTTACCGGAGATGAGGCAACATCGTAATCGGTGTATTTGCTATCCCAAAGACAGAAACCATCGTGGTGTTTGGTTGTCAGTAATACATATCTGAATCCCGCATCACGAGCGACACGTACCCATTGATCGCAATCCAGCTCTGTCGGGTTGTATTTTTCTACAGGTATGGATCCATCAGACCACTCAATCTCCCCAAAAGTATTGATACCGAAATGTATAAACCATTCCATATCCCCGCTCCACCATCTTTTGTTGCGTTGCGTTGGGACTACTAGCCGGTACTATTTTTTGAGCGATCATCCCATTGGTAGCCAATAATAATGCGAGAATAAATAAATATTTCTTCATAATGATTGTATCTTTAATTTTTTTTCGACTTTTAACGTAATAAATTGTTGTTCTCGAATCAGCGTCAAGCTCTTGATTACTTTCTCTTGTTTCAAGCATTTCTCGAAAGCCTGAAAATCTGTAATTCGAGTACCATTGACAGATTGCAATAAATCTCCATTACGCAGGCCGATATGTGCAGCTTGCGAGTGAGAGGGAACAACTTCAATAGCTACTCCTGCTTTATCAAACCCTACTCCGAAAGCAGATAGTTCGTTACCTTTTTGCTTCTTTAAGAGTTGCTCCCTAACCATTCTTTATAAAACCACGGCTTTAGTCTTTTTCATCCAATTGGATATTCAATGCCGGAATCTGAGGTGTTTTGGCTATATCCTTTTAATTTTTTGCTTCTTACACCGAAGTTGTCCATCTCAAAATTATGGAAGCCTATTTCCCAGGCCGGAGAATCTTCACTGATTCTAAAATCGCCTATGCTGGCATCCACAAATTTAGGATCCCCTGTTTGAGAATGGTGATCCGTTCCGTTCACTGCAAATTTTGTCCGGTTAGTCTCGCTTGTGACAAATAGGTTATAATCCAACTCTTTTTCCCCATTTTTCATCATTAGCCATTGCGCTTTGCATCACCGCTGGCTGGTAAGCATCAAAAAAAACAATATTATTCTTAAACACATCACCACTTTCCTTAGGCCAGACATGAGGATGCAAGCTATTATTCAAGATGATATTATTGGTAACAATACGGTCATATCCTTCACGCAGTTTAAGTCCTCCCCTGAATAACAGGTTATTGTATATCCTATAATGGCTTGAACCATCATCCAGGTCGATATCCCATCCTGGTCACAACGCCATCTGCTGTTTCTCAGGATATTGGGCTCTACCATATCCCAATAATGCATATCCGGAATTTCCGCTACCTTATTTGAAAAAGTAGTAACATCAGGAGTCCAATACCGGTCTCTTCCCCATGAATTGAAACTGCCATGGTCACCGGTTTCCAATACGGTATTGAATATGTCGCAATGTTCAATCACATGCCCGCCGAATGTACCCTCGCTTATGTTTATGCCAGCCCTTGGGACATCGTAAATGGAGCAGTGGCTTACATATATTCTATAAGACATGGAGATTTGGATAGGCGCGGTTTGCTTTTCATCTCTTCCCGTCATGGTTATCAGACAGTCTTCCACGGTACATTCTTGTGGGTAATTATCTGTTTTAGGACCCTGTTTTGTATCAATAAGTTCATAATCTTGTTTTCCATACCTGAACAGGGGCTTCTAACAGCATCCGGGTCACCTACAAACGCAATGCCGTTGGCTCCGCTATGGTGGATATAACAGCCTTTGATAGTAATGTTTCTGTTGTAATTGTTTACAAAGATGGTATTTCCGCCCACTTGGTCGAACTCACAGTTTTCAACGGTACAATCTACAGCACCATTATAAACAATGGCTCCTCCTCTGTAAATGGTCCAGTCAGAACGGAGCAGTTGCTCCTTATTATCCATGAATGTACGGTTCGTATGTTTGAAGACCAAGCCTTTTAAAGAAATACCCTTTACCGGGTTTGCTTTGCTGCCATTAAATTCGACCAAGTGGTTCAGGCAAACGACTTCGACTTTCACTTTATCCATATCTATCTCCGGTGTAGGCATATAATACAATTTTTCTCTCCTTGATCATAGAACCATTCACCGGGCATATCTAATTCCTCTTTGATGTTTTCAACCATTCTGAAAACAGGGTGCATTTTCGAGGGACGGTTGTTTTGCCATCCTCCGACCAATTGAAGGCTGTTGTCCGTATTCTTTCCTGTGATTGTCCAATGCATATCCCCCATAGATACTCATGCATGGCGTGTAGGAATCCATTTTCCGGATTTTTCCATGAGGCTATTCTTTCCGGAGTCAATGGATCCAACGTCTTGTCGGGCGTAGCCGAATGACTCAGCTTCCATGTATCAAATACATTTTTTCCTACTTCTGGATCTGCATTAGGGAACCGTGCCATCCGTTGTCTGATTCCGTCAATATACAATTGATCTATTGAGATGTCATTACCCACATGAGCGGTATAAAGACCATTAGCCTCTTTTTGCCATTTCAGGTTCAATTCCTGTCCGCCGCTGATGATGGCCTTGCCTTCATTTTTTTAGCACAAAAAGTTACTTTTGTCGGATAGTCTCTGCTGTCCTCAGGCGTGAAACGGATGGTTTGGGGAAGATAATAAATACCATCTTCAAAAATAACCTTTTAACATGCTGTTCCGAAGTGAACTCACGTGCCAATTGTTGTGCTTTAGCAAAAGTAGCCACCGGTTTTTTTTTCAGTTCCCGGCCAGGAGTCTTTTCCATCGGGAGCCACATGAAATTGTTTGCGCATTTATTTGTAATAATGCGAACAGGCATGAACCCGTCAATAGATATTTCATTTTCATGAGATTAATAATTAAATATTTAATGGATTTTATCAATTGAAAGTTTCCAACGTAGCAACATATTCTTTTCGTATCTCAAGCTTGTTGATACCAGGTTGGGTATATGCCTCCTTACTAATACCTTCCTCAAAATAGATAGGAGCATCGGAACTTTTTTTTAAACCATCCAGCCTTAGTATTAATTCTCCTTTGTCTAAAAAGAGGGGTGTAGCGATTAAGACCAATTATCCAATCTTCGCCATTGTTGAAACGGTCGTGTATCAATTGATTTCCTATATAAGCATTCCCTATGTCTCCATTGAAATTTGTGTACATTCGTACTGGGACCATTGGATCTGTCATAACAGGAAAATGAATCAAGAAGATACCCAAATGCTCTTCCGCTGCATAACGGAGCGGACGTTGATTGGTTGTCAGCTCTTTTATGATTATATTTTCCTTTTTCCCCCGTACCATAGATAGTCCGTATTGAAAACCAGACGTGTCCCATTCTCCAACAAAACTTCCAATTCAGCGATCACACCTTTTTCCGGCTGATCGAGTTGAAGCCGTATATGGTTCAAGCTATTTTTGGAATATATCCGAGATTATCCGAGTAAAGATACTCGCCATAGTCTGTTAATTGAACATCCGTGTCGTTTAACATGACATTGACCTTACGGGGAGCGCATAAACGCAAAACAGCTTTTTCCACTTTGGAAGAGAAGTGACATCAAACTACGTTGAAGAATTTTTCCAGTTTCCGGAACGATCCGCTTAGCCTCTTGCATAGGTTTCAATGGTGTTACTTCAGCTCGCAAGGGGTTCCTCTTCCGTGGTAAATGTTTTACGTATGAATCCTTGCAGGGGTATAAACATGTACTCCCTGGTTTTGCATTCTCTGACAATAATTTTATTCCCCCAATTCGGAAATAACAGTAGACTCCGTTAAGAGTACATTATTCATTTCCTTTTGTTTTTCCCTTTCCAGATATGGTCAGACTCAGTTTCTGTCAATGTAACGAACCGAACCTTTTCCCCATTTTTTGTGATGATTTCGATCACGCAATCTTTTCCTGGAGAAAGTTTTTCAATTCGGATATGACCACGATCTGCTACTTGCTTTCCATTCTTCACAGACAGGCTACTGATATTTTCCTTGTCGAAAAGATTCTCCCCTTCAATTTGGTCATCGGCAAAGAAGAAGAAAGAAGTTCCCCATTTTCCCTCGTACTTGCAAATGGGTTGAACGGTTGCATATTTGATTTTAACACCTGCATACTCTTGGTTAAAAGGCCAAAAGAAAAAGCCTCCGTTCCTGATAACTGTTTTTTACGTGGCATTTTGACAGTTTCGTTATTCAATTGAATGGAGAACTGCACATTGTGGTAGTCTTTACGGTCGTGCTTATGTAAATAGTTTGAACAAAACAAATATCCTTTTTCCCCCATCTGTACGGACTGCCCATTGCAAATTGGAAGTGTCCTTGTTGCTGTTGGGCAAATAAGCGACAAGAGGAGCCACATTAGAGCCAAAATCATTCATAAAATAATTCAGTTTTTTGTTTCACGCATGACTGGTCCCATCGTTCCAAATTCTTTGATAGGGGCTTGGTAATCGTTACTGATACGCGCTGTCGCACGATGAAGGACATACCGTTCTCCTATCGGGTTGGTTTGCCCTACATAAACATAATACCCGAGCAGGTTTGCCCCGCATCCTAATCTCAAATTGATATTCTCGCCTGCGGTTTTTCCGGTACGACTCCTCGGTGCTGGTAATATGTAGGTGCCCCTAATCCTAACTCACAAGTAAAGAATGGTGATTCGTTGGACTCTGAGGTCAATGACTCAACATTTCCTTCTGTTTTTATAAAATCATTTCCTATATTGTCGGATATGCGGTTATAAGACAAGAACTCTTGCATAGTGGTCTTGTTCTTTTTCCTGTTGTTATATACCCAGGGTGTTTCCATATAAAAACCGGCATAAGGGGGATAATCTCGCCTTTGGGATAATCGCTCATCATCCAATGAGTCATGGAATAAATCGGAAGATCATAGCCGATGGTGACCGCCATTTTCCTTCAATTTCATAAGGTGTGAAACTACCAGCCCAGGGGTTACATATTCGTTTTCAAGCTGTACTGCTATGATCGGACCATTGTCCTTATATTGCAAATCACCTATCTGCTTATAAATGCTTTTCGTACCAATATTTCACATATTTCAAGTATAAAGGATCATTTGTCCTGCATTTGAAATTTTTGTTGAACTCCATCCAGTCGGAAACCCTCCGTTCCTGATTTCCGCATTGCAATACGGCCCGATGCGTAAAGTGGACTTTTAGCCCTATCTCGTCACACAATTTCACAAATTGCCGCAAGTCATTCCTTCCTGTCCAATTCTGGCGACCTTCAAATTCTTCATGTAATACCCATAAAACGTATGTGGATACAATATTTACTCCTGTAGACTTCATTTTAAGTAAAGCGTCTTTCCAGTAACGATGATCAAACGGTTATAATGAAATTCTCCCATTACAGGAAGCTGCGGGACACCACCTTTTCCATATATAAATTATTGACTTTGATCTCTTTTCCGATTGGTCCGGCATGCTCCATTTTTAAATAACTCAGGGGAGGTGGCATCACATTTCTCAAATCCAATTTATATTGTGCAGAAGTGGATAAAATGGATGTTAGTAAAAGGATAAAATTATGATTATTCTCATGTAGATAAAATAATTTATAGAAAAAGGAAGCAGCTTTTTTACACTGCTTCCCTTAATAGTTATACAATCAGTTGTTTGCTACAAAAAAGGTTGGATGGAGAAACTGCAAGTATAGATGCTTCGGTTTCATTTCATATTTCTCCATTGGAGCCGGACCGCAACTTTGGTTTCCCTAAACCTCTCTGGATGGCATCGATGCAGAGTACGGTTTCATCCAAGCGGTTCGCCCGTCGCGTTCGTGTCCGTGGCGCATATCGTTCCACAATTGTTTGTCGTGAAGTGCAAAGCCGAGAAATTGAAGTTCTTATTCGCTTTAATAAATAACCCGTTTCCGCCTTTGTCGGTCAGTTTCACCCAACGAACGTCTTCACGGTTACCCATGCTTTGCGAACGGACATACTCTTCTTCAAAACCGGTCACCGTGTTTTGGAATATATACCTAAAAAATGCAGAAGCCTTTCTGTCGGCATAATTTTCCCACGGACCGCGTCCGTAGTATGTTACTTCCTCCAAGTTTTCAGACAAAGCCGGCGGTAAGTCCTAAGCGGGGAACCTTGTAGGCTTCATCTTTCAAAGAAAAGTTGGCTTTTACATCTATTTTCCCACAAGGAGAAATCGTGTAAACAACCTCGTATGGATAAGTCGCATTTTTTTCCCCGGCCAAAGTAGCAATCGCTTTTACGGTAATGATGCAATTATCTTCTTGTGTCACCATGTCACAATCCTGTACATCAATCGTTGTGTCTAGATATTTGCGCCGTCGTTGTTGCAGGAGCGATACCAGTTGAACGTAAATCCTTTATTATTGCAGATCATTTCTTTTCCATTATATACCAAAGAGATGAAAGAACCTTTTTTCTTATCGAATGTTGTACGGAACTCGCTTCCTTGGATTCGGATGTCACTTTCATTTTTCTGTAATAGCCAAAGGCCCGGAATCCTTACAACCGATAGTGTTGTCGGTGATGTTGTTCTTCTTTTTCCAAAAGAATCTGTTCGCTGGCAAAATAATGAGAGCGCGGAACCCATATTTCCGGGTTCTTCTTCAAGAAATATACGTTGATGGCATATTCGCTACCATCATCGGTTGCCGACCGGTAAGGAACATTGACTTCGACGGATTGGTTAGGCTGTGCTTTGGGCAGCTCCATGGTTCCGCGTTCGATGACTGCACCGTCTTTCAACAGAGACCAATCCATCTTGAATTCATCGAGCGACAGGAAATCGGGTATTTGTTCTTGATACGGATACGGTTGTCGTTGCCTGATACGGTTTGAACCTCGATATACTGGTAGACTTTCTTCACTTCCATCAGCTTGGGAGTTTCCTTGCGATCCGGGGTGACGATACCATTGCAACAGAAGTCATAGGAGTTCGGTTTGTCTCCGAAATCACTTCCATAATAATATTCGTTTTGCGGGCGTCCTGTTTTGCATAATCCCTGATCTACCCAATCCCAGATACAACCACCAATCATACGTGTAGAATGGTTTTCGATGTAATCCCAGTATTCCGGCAGGTTACCGATCGCATTTCCCATCGCATGTGCATATTCGCAGAGGAAGTAAAGGCTTCTTGCGAGGTTGTTTGTCGAAAGCAATCATGTTTTCGACAGAGGGGTACATGTGTGAGTCCATGTCTGCCAAATTG
>VOFJ01003062.1_pt1 | contig 36400 bp, 51 predicted proteins | sample 5384081 | NCBI WGS metagenome assembly VOFJ01 (sample SAMN12384729, study PRJNA508395) | human gut metagenome | isolation source: healthy gut I | host: Homo sapiens
TTTCGAAGAATTTATTATCCAGTTAATCATGATTATTTTGCACTTTTAAGCACTTGGGATATAAAATATATCTGGGAGATATCTTGACGATGACCTTCCCAATTCTTGTAGCAGAGGGATATTGCGGTATTATCTGCATTGATCGAGATCGCTTTTTAAAGCATACCTATCCAGCAGTTACGCAAAACGGACGAGAAGCCGTAGCGTTTTCCAAAGCCATCCTCAACTTGTTTTGATCGGATATCAAGATTGCCCGAAATGAATGGGTAGCAAACCACTTCGAAATTCGTAAATCATCGGCCGATATTCCATTATCGCCGTAACGGCTTATGCTTTCACCGAAGATGAAAAAGAATTCTGGAAAACGGTTTCAACGGTTATTTGTCAAAAACCGATAAAAGCACAAACTCTATTACAAAAATAAAAAAAGAATTTCTCAATTAATCTTATCCAGATTATCCATTCATACACAGATAAAAAACAAAGCTTCCTCCTGATCGGTTATCCAGGAATCACCACACGTCGCTTTTACCTCATTTATCTCATAAAAAAATACATATAAATACGAGAAGCTTTTTTCCATTTTAAGTAATCGTCTACAATTCAAGTTCTTGCAAAATGTGTCCTTTCGTATCCAACACTTTCAATTTCAACATATCTCCTTTCCTGGTTAACATCATGACGGTGGCTTTCGTCCACCATACCCTCCACCGACCACTATGGGGGCAAGGATTACCCAGACTGCCGGCCGGATGGTAAGCATAGACGTGGGTATGTGCATTCAACGATACATCGACAGGATTTTTTTCAGCAAATCGCCCCATAATTCCCGGCAAGGCGTGTAATCGGTCTCTCGTTTCCCCAAAGCGGAATATGATGCACCAACACTTTTTTCCTGGCCTGCCGAAAGGCTTTCGAATGCAATTCCCGCCGCAAAAATTCTGTCTGTTCATCTCTAAAGCCACTGAAATCGTTCAATCCGTAATACACCCAATGGTCATCCGTTTTGTCTTCTCCGCAATCGAGCAGAACGAACCGGGTATCTCCCCACCAGCACCGTAAGTCTTCTCGCCCATATAGTACAACAACCGTCTCAGGTGAAGAGAATACGCATTGCGTATTTCGTGATTGCCTCGCAGATAAAGACAGGTTTTCCGTAGTCCGACCAGGCTATGATAAAACGAGAATGCCTTCACGACCTCATCTTCATCTCCCGGAGCATCGAGCATATCGCCATTGAAGATCACAAAATCATAGTCTATCCCTTTATCTGTTCGCACAAGGCTGCCATTGTCTGAAACTCCTGATGAATATCATTGAAAACAAGAGCAGTAAAACCGGTTTCCCGCTCGCCGGGCACCCGGAAAGAATAAAACGGCGAAACAGCCGTATTGCCGAAGGTTTTGCTATACGCTGCATATTCCAGGATTTCCGGGAACAAACCCGGTAATAATAGGTCTCGCCTTGCTTCCAAATTTTCCAGTCGGATTTTATGGATGTTAATTGTTACAGACTACTTGTCCGTCGAGCATCGTCCGGGCTTTCTCTCCAGCTCCAGGGTATCCGTACCGTATTCCACCCAGCTGTATACCGGTACATGAGTCAGCCAGCTGACCGTAATTCCATTTCCGTCAGGCTTTGTAAACAGGGCTTTGTCCGGAAAATCTGTCCGGCAGGAGTATTTTTCCGGGCATATCCTCCCGCAATAAAAAGAAAACAAGAATACACAACAAATCGTTCTCATATTTTCTGAATTTATAATTAAACAGGGAACGACAAACCCGTCACCCCCTTACAAATACCTTACCGGCATCATTCACCGTAAAGCGTTTCCAGCAGCAGATCGAGGTTCAGTGTGGAATTACCACCCGGCAATGGCCACACCACAATGCCCATACTTCCAGCATATTATACTTACCCGGCTTCACATAATCGGAAAACATCCCCTCTTTTCCGTTCACATCCACCACTTTGAAGTCGACGCAGGGCCTTCCTTTGGCCAACTTACAACGCTCGGCCAGCTTTTCTTCCAAAACCTGACTTTGTTTTTCCACTTCGATCCCCGGAGCGATACATTTTTCGAAAATACACCTTCGTATAAATATCCCGAATATACGCTCCACATCTCGTATACAATTCATTCCGCTCTTCATACAAGGAATCTATCTGTTACCTAAATATTATACAGGTCTTCCGACTGTGATCCTGTGATTCGTACTTTAAACAAATCTTCCCTCCATTGATCCGGATATCCGAATTCTCGACAAACAGGCTAAAGGCTTTACCTCCCCACTCTCCGTCTTTCTTTTCAATGGAAATGTACCCGTAAAACGGTTCTGAAACTTGCCCCTCGAACCCGAACATCCCATCTTTCACCACCGCCGAACCGATGGTATCCCTACCATTCCGCAAAATAAATACTCACTTTGACAAGGCCGGACACAGAATAGAGGGATTACAAATATATAATATATATAATGAAAATAAAAAAGAAAGGTGTCGAAATCGACTTGTCGATTCCAACACCTCTTTCTTATAAACAGGCTCGCCCGGATTTACTTACCGTATTCCATAGCAGCCAAACGTTTGTAGCCGTTCAGTTTCCATTTCGCATCGTTTTCCGTTGCCTGGAACAACCGTTCTGCTTCTTCCGGAGTAGCTTTCATCAGGGAGTTGAAACGCACCTCTCCCATCAGGAATTCACGGAATTTTGTATAGTCGGGTTCTTTAGAATCTAACTGGAACGGGTTCTTCCCTTCTATTTCAAGCATCGGATTGTAGCGGTACAACTGCCAGTAACCACATTCTACAGCTTTCTTCTCTTCCTGTTGTGATTTCCCCATGCTGGCTTTCAGACCATGATTGATACAAGGAGCATAAGCGATGATCAAAGAAGGTCCGGGATAAGCCTCTGCTTCCTTGATCGCCTTCATATACTGAGCCTGGTTGGCACCCATGGCCACCTGTGCCACATATACATAACCATAAGACATCGCCATCATACCCAGGTCTTTTTTACGCACCCGTTTACCGCTGGCAGCAAATTTAGCAACAGCACCTGCAGGAGTAGATTTAGACGACTGACCTCCGGTATTGGAATAAACCTCGGTATCTACCACCAGAATATTTACATCTTTACCGCTGGCCAAGACATGGTCGACACCACCGTAACCGATATCATAAGCCCATCCGTCACCTCCGAAAATCCACTGTGATTTCTTCGTAAAAGTAGTTTTTCAGGATCAGGAGCTCTTTAGCGGCAGGAGCTGTTTCTTTAGCTAAAGCAGCAGCCATCGCATCGCTGGTAGCCAGGGTCTTGTCACCGTCTTCGTAAGCTTCGATCCAGGCATTGATAGCCGCCTGAGTATCGGCAGAGAAGTTATTCAGATTTTCTTCAGCCAACCGTTTTACCCGTTCGCGCAGACGATTAGCCCCTTCGGCCATACCGAATCATGAATTCAGCATTGTCTTCGAACAATGAGTTCGCCCAGGCCGGTCCACGTCCGCTCTCATAGTTGGTACAATAAGGAGTAGAAGGAGCAGAACCTCCATAGATAGAGGAACATCCGGTAGCATTGGCCACCATCATCCGTTCTCCGAACAACTGAGAAATCAGTTTGATATACGGAGTCTCACCACAACCGGCACAAGCTCCGGAGAACTCGAACAAAGGTTGTTGGAACTGAGAATTTTCTTCACGTTATTCGGCTCAACTACTTTCTTGTATCCTACTTTTTTATCCATATATTCCCAGCGGTTTTCTTCCACCATCTGAGATTCCAGCGGTCTCATCACCAAAGCTTTGGTCTTGGCCGGACATACATCGGCACAGTTACCGCAACCGGTACAGTCGAGCGGAGATACCTGAATCCGGAATTTATAACCGGCCAATTCTTTACCGATAGCCGGTTTAGCCTGAGTACCTGCAGGAGCTGCAGCCAGCTCTTCGTCGCTCATCAGGAACGGACGGATAGCAGCATGAGGACAAACATAAGCAACACTGGTTACACTGGATACAGTTTTTCTACCTGCCATTCGGGCACGTTTACAGCAATTCCGCGTTTTTCAAATTTAGCGGTTCCGGCAGGAAAGTACCGTCTTCATAACCGTTGAATGCGCTGACAGGCAGGTCATCCCCTTTCTGTGCATTCATCACATCGACGATATTGCGGATAAATTCCGGACGGTTTTCATCGTGTTTGATCTCATCATCCGGCAGGTTCTTCCATTCGGCAGGAACAGTTACCTTTATCAGGTTACCTTCTTTACCTCCTGCATCAACAGCAGCATAGTTCATTTTCACAATGGCTTCACCTTTCTTTCCGTATGACTTATCGATAGCTTTTTTCATTTCGCTGACAGCCACTTCATAAGGAATAACATTGGTAATTTTGAAGAATGCACTCTGCATTATGGTATTCGTACGGTTGCCCAACCCTAATTCCTGGCCGGTCTTCGTTCCGTTGATGATATAAAAATTGATCTCGTTTTCTGCCAGATAGCGTTTCATATGGTTCGGCAGGTGTTTTTTTAGTCTCTTCCTCATCCCAGATAGAGTTCAACAGGAAAGAGCCACCTTTCTGAAGTCCTTTCAATACATCGTACATATGGATGTATGCAGGTACGTGACAAGCCACGAAATCAGGAGTAGTAATCAAATAAGTAGAACGGATCGGACAATCACCGAAACGCAGGTGAGAAGCCGTAAAACCGCCTGATTTCTTTGAATCGTAAGCAAAATAAGCCTGACAATATTTATTGGTAGCTCCACCGATAATTTTGATCGAATTTTTGTTCGCCCCGACCGTACCATCGGATCCCAGCCCATAAAATTTAGCTTCATAAGTTCCGGCAGGAGTCATTTTAACATCTGCTTCAGCAGGCAGAGAACGGAAGGTAACATCATCTTCGATACCGATCGTAAACTGGTTTTTCGGTTCGTTACGTTCCATATTTTTGTAAACGGCAATAATCTGAGAAGGAGTAACATCCTTAGATCCCATACCGTAACGTCCACCTACGATCACCGGAGCATTAGCCTGACCATAGAAGATATCTCTCACATCCAGATACAAAGGATCACCGTTAGCTCCCGGTTCTTTGGTACGGTCTAACACTGTAATCCGTTTAACCGTAGCCGGAACAGCTTCCATAAAAATATTTAGCAGAGAACGGGCGATACAGGTGAACTGCAATCATACCCACTTTCTGACCGTTTGCATTCTCATAGTCGATCACCTCACGGATAGTCTCGGTAACCGATCCCATAGCGATGATGATATTTTCTGCATCGGCAGCTCCATAGTAATCGAACGGACGATATTTACGACCGGTGATCGCACTGATCTTATCCATATAGTCAGCCACCATATCCGGTACGGCATCATAGAATTTATTCGAAGCTTCACGGCCCTGGAAATAGATATCGGGATTCTGAGCTGTTCCCCGGGTAACCGGATTTTCAGAATTCAGTGCACGATCGCGGAAAGCCTGCAAAGCATCCATATCCACCAATCCTTTGATATCTTCCATCTGCAATTCTTCGATCTTCTGGATTTCGTGAGACGTACGGAAACCATCGAAGAAGTTCACAAACGGAACCCGTGATTTGATAGCTGTCAGGTGAGAAACGGCAGACAGATCCATTACCTCCTGTACAGAACCTGAAGCCAACATAGCGAATCCGGTCTGACGAGCAGCATATACATCGGCATGATCTCCGAATATATTCAATGCATGAGCAGCCAAAGCACGCGCACTTACATGAAATACGCAAAGGCAACAATTCTCCGGCAATCTTATACATATTCGGAATCATCAGCAACAATCCCTGTGATGCGGTATAGGTAGTAGTCAGGGCACCGGCTTGCAGTGAACCATGAACAGCACCGGCAGCACCGCCTTCAGACTGCATCTCAATGACACGAACGGTTTCTCCGAACATATTCTTTCTTCCTTTAGCCGCCCATTCGTCAACGTTCTCAGCCATCGGTGAAGAGATGGAGTGATCGGGTAGATACACGATACTTCACTGAACATATACGCGATATGTGCAGCAGCAGCGTTACCATCACAAGTGATAAATTTTTTCTCTTTTTGCCATCGTTATAAAATTAAATTTATTTAATTCCAAATTGAACCCCTTTTCCGGTGTCCAATTTATCTTGTTATTACTCTATATTTATTCCAGCCCTCAGCCTATAGCTTTTAACCTTAATAAGTAAACCCCGCCAACCAAAGCGGCATTATATTCCCTTTGCCCCGTTCGATCATGTCTTCCATAACTACCAAAGAGGAATCGAATTTCTGTCCTTCCCCTTCTCCGCAAACCGCAATCCGATACTTACCGTCTACCAAAAAATCGGCACGTTCGGTATAAGTAATACGGCTCATCGGACATAACTGACTCAGAAAAAACGATTTTCTTAACACAGTCGTATCCACATCCTCCAGACAGACTGCATTCAGCAAGTTCGGATTATGGATATACAATTTTTTTTTGGCTTTTTTCCCACAATCATCGTCATTATCCGTATCATACAATAAAGTCAGCAAACGCGCATTTTTCATGTAATTCAGATAATTGAGCACAGTAGCCCTCGACACGCCGATCAGTCCGCTCAACTTGCTGATATTCACATTACAGGTATTATCTTTAGCAGCGATATACAGCAATTGTTTCAACTTCACTAAATATTTCAACTCGATCTGGCTGGCATAGGGAATATCGAATTCCAGTGTCAGATTGATATTTTTCAGCAAATAATCGATGTGTGATTTCTCTTCGAGATAAATCGGATAATAGCCGTATTCAGATAATTATTAAAATAAGCCAAAGGGCGTACATGTTTCAGGATATCCTCGACGATTTCCTCATGCCGTTCGACCATATCTGCAAAAGAATAAACCGGAAAAGTCTGATTGGTTTCTAATTCCAGAAATTCGCGGAAAGACAACCCACTCAGATTATACATATCGACAATCCCTTTCAGATAGGCATTCGATTTGATCCTGACGATTGATGAAGCCGTAAAAATAATCTGCAAATCGGGGAAAGCATCGTAACAAGCCCTCAATTCTTTATCCCCACTCGGGGTATTTATGGGCCTGATCCAACAACAACACTTTCCCTCCTAACTTATAAAAATGCTCTACAAAATGAAACAATCCGTCGTTAACGATAAACAGATTGTTGACATTCACATACAGACAGGTATTATCCTGCGGATGATATTCTTTACTGTAATCCAGCAGAAAATTCGTTTTTCCTACTCCACGGCTTCCTTTTACCGCAATCAGACGGCTATTCCGATCGATCCGGTCCATCAATCCCCGCCGGATAGAAGATACCCGATCCTGTAAAAAAGAGCTATATGTGTCGATACTAAACTGTTCATTCTTACATTTTTGCCATACAAAAGATAGAAGAAAAATAAATATATTGCAATCTGGAGATTGCAATTTTATCAACAAAGTGCTATTTAGACTTATTACAAATATACAAATGAGCAGTAAAAAACGATAAGAATAGTATATTTTATTGTAAGAGTATATTTTGACTTACAATCTGAAAGTAAAAAAGAATTTTTCCACAAAAATAGAAGTGCCGGAAGTAAAAAACTCCCGGCACTTTAAAAAAGTATTGAAATTAATTTCTTATTTGTCATTCATCGAAATCAGGAATTCCTCGTTCGATTTTTGTTTTTTCAAGCCGATCTTTCACAAACTGCATTGCTTCCACAGAGTTCATATAGGTCAGGTAGTTTCTCAGAATCCAGATGCGGTTGAGGGTATATTCCTCGAGCAACAAATCTTCGCGACGAGTGCTGGAAGCAGTAATATCCACAGCCGGATAAATCCGTTTATTGGAAAGCTTACGATCCAATTGCAATTCCATATTACCGGTACCTTTAAATTCTTCGAAAATCACATCGTCCATCTTCGAGCCGGTCTCGGTCAAAGCCGTAGCTAAAATAGTCAGCGATCCACCGCCCTCAATATGTTCCGGGCAGCTCCGAAGAAGCGTTTCGGTTTATGCAAAGCGTTGGCATCTACACCACCGGAAAGAACTTTACCGGAAGCGGGCGATACCGTATTGTAAGCACGTGCCAAACGGGTGATAGAATCCAGCAGGATCACCACATCATGTCCGCATTCCACCATTCTTTTGGCTTTTTCCAAAACGATATTGGCCACCTTGACGTGTCTTTCTGCCGGTTCGTCGAAAGTAGAAGAAATGACTTCGGCTCTTACGCTCCGTGCCATGTCTGTTACTTCCTCAGGACGTTCATCGATCAACAGGATGATCAGATAAACTTCGGGGTGATTCGCAGCGATCGCGTTGGCAATCTCTTTCAGCAATACGGTTTTACCGGTTTTAGGCTGAGCGACGATCAGACCGCGCTGTCCTTTACCGATCGGAGCGAACATATCTACAACTCGGGTAGAAATGGTAGCTTTTCCATTACCGGTAATATTGAATTTCTCATTCGGAAACAGAGGAGTCAGGTGATCGAAAGGAATACGATCCCGGACTGCATCGGGAGTTTTCCCGTTTATTTTTTCCACCTTGATCAAAGGAAAATACTTCTCTCCTTCTTTCGGCGGCCGTACCGTTCCTTCTACGGTATCTCCGGTTTGCAAACCGAACAACTTGATCTGGCTTTTGCGAAACATAGATATCATCGGGAGAGTTAAGGTAATTGTAATCCGAGGAACGCAAAAAAGCCATATCCATCGGGCATAATTTCCAATACACCCGAATTCAGAATAATACCTTCGAATTCATAATATTTATCGCGCTTATCGAACCGCATCCGGTTCGGATTAGTATTTCCGTTTCCATTTCCAATCGCAGGTTCCTGACGGTTTTCCTCATACCGGTTTTCCTGTACTTCTACTAATTCCGGTTGTATCGTATCGTTTTCGCGTTCACCTTGGTAATCGTAATTTTCTTTATCGAATTCTTCTTCGATCACATCTCCGAAATCCAGATCTTTTTCTATGATATCCTCATGTACAAAACGATTAGCCCGCTCTTTTGGGGGATTATTCTGAGGCTTCCGGGCAACTTCTTTACGTCCTCCGCTCCATTTTTCTTCGCGGTTATTTTGATTCTGCCGGAAATCTTCGCGGCGGCGTTCTTCTTTTTAGGTTCTTCCTGTTTTAGAGTTTCCTTTTTTACTTCTTCACGCAGCGGTTTCTCGTTCTTTATCTCTTCGCTTTTCACCTCTTCCTTCTTTACTTCTCCTTTTTTTTCTTCTCTTCGCGACGGGCGAATTTTTGTACCCCACCTTTAGAGTCACCTACTTTCTCTACTCCGGGACGAACTACCCGGATTCTCGGTTTTTTCTCTCTTTTTTTTCAACCGGAGCAGCGGCTTCGGGAGCAGCAGGCTCTACAACAGGTTCAGACTGAGCAGCCACTAAAGCCTGCTGATCCAATATTTTATAGATTAGTTCTTGTTTTTTATAAGACTCTACTCTTTTTGATATTTAACGTTTTAGCAATCTGCCGCAAATCTGCCAGCAATTTGTCATTTAGTTCCAGAATGTCATACATAGAAATGATGCTATGGATTTTATTGATTTGTAAAGTATAATCATCCGCACAGAGTCGGATGGAATTGAAATATATTGCAAAAATAGAAATAAAATCAATATCTCCCAAAAATTATTTCATAAACTTTAGCATGGAGTATAGCAATTGAATCACGATCTCTTATTCGTAATGAACAAAAATAGTTCTAAAATAACCATAAGCTTAGAAAAATCCGGGAGAAATCATTAAATTTGTGCGATAAATAAATTAAAAATGGAAAGATTATTGATTTTTGGTTTGGGTGGACAAGAAATTCTTTTTATTGCGTTGATTGTGTTGTTACTTTTCGGAGGCCGGAAAATACCTGAATTGATGAAAGGTTTGGGGAAAGGAGTAAAAAGTTTCAAAGACGGCATGAATGGCGTTGAAAATGATTTGAATCCCGATAATAACGATAAAAAGTAATTCTCAACTTTAAAAAGCATGCAGGAAGCAAATGAGAAAAGAGATGACTTTCTGGGATCATTTGGATGAACTCAGAAAGGTATTTTTTTCGTATTGCCATAGCCGTTATCCTTTTGGCTTGTATAGCTTTTCTGAATAAAGAATTACTTTTCGATATCGTCCTGGCTCCACAGCGGTCGGATTTTATTCTCTATCGTTTTTTCAACCGACTGGCGGCCGATTTTTCCATACCTTCCCTGCAAGTAGAAGACTTTCATGTAGAGCTGATCAATATCCAGTTGACCTCACAATTCATGATTCATATGAGCACTGCGTTTTATGCCGGTTTGTTGCTCGCTTCTCCTTACATCATTTATTTGTTGTTCGGTTTTTATCAGTCCGGCCCTACATGAAGCCGAACGTAAAACCTGCCTGAAAATTATGATTCCGGGGTTTTTCCTATTTATTACCGGCATCTTGCTCAATTATTTCGTGATCTTTCCGCTTTCTTTCCGTTTTTTGGCAACCTATCAGGTCAGTGAACTTGTAGTCAATAAAATATCGATCTCTTCCTACATCAGCAGTTTTACCATGCTCTCGTTATTGCTGGGAGCAGCTTTTGAAATCCCTATTATCGCTTATTTTTTGTCTAAATTAGGACTGATCACCGCTCCCATGCTGAAACAATACCGGAAATATGCTTTTAGTGGGTATCCTGGTCGTAGCAGCGATCATCACCCCAACTTCGGATGTCTTCACTTTATTACTGGTCTCTATACCTCTCTATTTCCTATATGAACTCAGTATTCAAGTGGTAGGCAGAAGCCGGAAGAAAAAATAGAGAGCGGCAGACTCCTCCTGTAAATAAAAAGTCCTGAAGAATCTTCAATTCTCCAGGACTTTTAGTTAAAAAGCCATTCAATAATATTCAACTTATTTCTTAGCTACTTTAATTCCATAAGAACAGAATAACAGGTAAGCAGTACAAATAGCGATAATAATAACTGAACCACCTTGTCCGCCGACAGCATCGGCACAGATCCCCATCAATGGAGGAGCGATAGCACCACCGGCAACCCCGTAATCATCAAACCGGAAATTTCGTTCGCTTTTTCGGGACGTGCCTGAATAGCCATAGAATAAACCACGGCGAAGATACTGGAAGCCGCGAAAGCGATAATACAAACCAAAGTAAGAATTGCAGCCTGGCCGGTAGCGAACCACAACCCACAAACCGCAATCATAGCAATGAGCATATTGATCCGGAAATAGCCTCTTTCAGATAATTTGGCCAACAGGAAAGCACCACAAAAAGTACCTATCGTACGTGCAGCAAAATACCAACTTGTACCGTATCCTGCACTTTCGGTAGAAATCCCCGGAACTCGTTCGAGTAACAATTTCGGAGTCAATGTATTCATTCCCACGTCAAGCCAACGACACACAAAATACCAAAAAATAACAATAAAATTTTATTATCTCCCAGCAATTTTAAAGTTGCAGGAAAAGAGGAGGTTTTCTCCTTCGACCTTCTCTCTCTGAATCGGGTCAGGAACAACCAAGCGGAGGAAATCAAAGTAACCACGGCATAAATCGGGAACATCAGCGCCCAGTTTCCTAAAGCAGCCGAACAATATCCAGCCAAAAGCGGTCCGACAAAGGAAGAAATGGCTTTTACAAACTGCCCTGCCGTCAAACTACTGGTCAACCCTTTTCCCTGTACAACGTTCGCCAATAACGGATTCAAAGATACCTGCAGAATGGTATTACCGATTCCCAATAAGGCAAACGCAACATAACAGGAGGTTTCACTGAAATCAATGAAAGGCAATACCATGCCGGCGAAAGTGAACAGCATACTCAATAATACTGTATTTTTTCGTCCTATCCGGTTCATTAACATGGCTGTAGGTACAGACAAGATAAAAAACCACAAAAAAATACCATTGACGGCAAAAAAAAGCCGGCTTGTGTTTCGGTCCACTGGAACTGCTCCTTCGCATAAGTTACAGAAATCCCCACCAAATCACAGAATCCCATAATGAAAAAACCGAACATTACGGGCAAGATGTAAATAAACTTGTTCTTTTGTTCCATTCTGTTAAAAATCAAGTGTAGTTTCAAATTTTATCCCCCTATTTCCTATACCGGAATACAGGGATAAGTATTTGGTTTTATAGATTATTCAGTAGTGAAATCTTTTTTATTCTCCACCAGGTTCACAATCAATTCCCCGAACAAGGTATTCGTCCAGGCGAACCAATGCCGGGTGAATTTAGTCGGATTATCTTTGTGGAAAGATTCGTGCATAAATCCGGTACCACCGTCTGTATCTCTCAGCATCCGGATACATTGACGTATTTCACCGTCATTGTCCGCAGTAAATGCACGCATAATAATACTCATCGGCCAAATCATATCGTAACCGATATGAGGGCCACCGATTCCTTCGCCTGCTTTTCCTTTGAAAAAGAAAGGATTATCCTGACTCCAGACCAATTTACGGGTATTCCGGTAAACCGGATCTTTCGCAGAGATAGTTTTCAGATAGGGCATCGCCAGCAAACTAGGCACATTGGCATCGTCCATAAAGTAGTTGTTACCGAAGCCATCGATCTCAAAGGGATATACTTTCCCATATTTCGGATGGTTTACGATAGCATATTTATGGATAGCGGCCTGCACTTCGTCGGCCAAAGCCATACACTGTGAAGCAAAAGTACTGTCACCCGACACCTTATTCGAAATCTCGGCCAATTGTTTCAATGAGGCAACGGCAAACATATTCGACGGGATCAGGAAACCGAAAGTCGTTGCATCATCAGACGGGCGGAAAGAAGAAACGATCAATCCCACCGGATTGACAGGGTTTCCCCAACCGTCATTATTCAAGGTATCCAGTTGTCGTTCGGTCTTCCGTTGGAATTTATAAGGTCCGTGTCCGTCTTTCCGCTGTTGTTCCTTAAACGTTTGCAGCACCAACGCCATCGATTTTTTCCATTCCTGATCGAAAACACTGGTATCACCGGTCACTTTCCAATATTGATAAGCCAGCCGGATCGGATAGCACAGGGAATCGATTTCCCACTTCCGTTCGTGCACATACGGCTTCATCTCGGTAAGGTCGGTCGCCCATTCGCTCGATTCCGCTCCATGAGTAAAAACCGTTGGCATAACGGTCGATCTGGATTAACTTGGTCTGCCGATTAATCACTCCTGCAATCAACAGACGTAATTGTTCATCTTTCTTACACAAAGCTACATATGGCCACACCTGTGCTCCTGAATCCCTCAACCACATGGCATCGATATCTCCTGTAATCACGAAAGTATCGGGTTTACCGTCGATCATCTTAAAATTAACAGTAGTATCCAATGTATTCGGGAAACAATTTTCAAACATCCAGGCCAGTTTCGGATCTTTCAATTTTTTTTCGTTCCGGCGATCACTTCTTCAACGGCCTTTGAAGTAAAACGACGTTCTTCGGGTTTCGGACGTTGGCATACATAACCGTCGGCAGCTGCAGAAGCACCGCTTCCCTGTCCGTTATTTCCCATCATAGCCTTCAAAGGGGAACCACTCATCGCCGCAGCAGCTATAGCCAAGCCGCTTTTTCTTAATAAAAATCTCCTTGTTACCATATGTAAAAATTATAATTCAAAATACACCAATCAAACGATGGCGAAAGATATTCAAAAAAAAAGTTAGAAATACAATCTTTCTATATTTTTTTAAAACATATTTTGTATATTCATCTCCCTGAACAACCACACCTCTACGGTTCTGATTTCCAAAATTATTCTACACTTATTCTATATTTCGCCCCCCCGACGTTCACTCATAAACCCGAAGGTTTATTCAAGCGGACAGAAAGCGGTAGAGGTACACCTAAATAAGGTATTCCGTCCTTATCCCATTCGATCTTTTTGCAAACAGGGGTGTTCTGGAATCCCGGGAACCGGCAGGGTCGTTTTCTACACTTCGGGCGTCGTATAAAAGATAATCCTCTTTCCCGTCAGGTGAAGGGATAAAACTGACATGTCCCGGTCCGTATACCTTATTTTCCGGACACTGTTTAAACACAGGGCGGGTTGATTTCGTCCAGGAATCCGGATCCAGCAAATCGCTGTCGGCATCGGCCATCAACATTCCTACCGCATAAAAACAAGTCCAGGTACCACTGGCAGAATAAAAGATGAAAATCTTATCCCCTTTCCGGCTTTTATAAAACTGAGGGGATTCGTTCACATAAATCGTATATGCCGTTTTACTTCCATCCGGATTGATCCATTGGCGTTCCCATTCGAACTCGGGCTTCGAAAGTAAAACCCGGTCGGATTCCAGGGTCCAGGGATTTTTCATCTTAGCGATATAAATGCATTGGTGTTCGGTACTCACCCGACGGGACTGCCAACCGGACCAGGTCATATACCATTCTCCCCGGTGTTCGAAGACATTCGGATGGATCGCCCAATTGTTATTCTTATCCGTACTGATCCGTCCTTTCAACTCGAAATTCACCTTCGAAAGGATCTGCCGAACTATTCTCCAATACGAATAATTGATGATTATCCATATTATCGTCGGAAGCAGCATAATACACATACCATTTGCCTGCAATGGGATGAATTTCAGGTCCCCACAGATGATGAGCATTAGACGGATCTTTCGGTATCCAGATCACTTTATGCTCCGCATGTTCCAAATCCGTAATATCCCGGGTACGCCACAATTCCAACCGATCGACCGCCTCCTGCATGTAATAATACCAACCATCGTAATAATTCGCCCAACATTGAGCACCTTCCGTTTTCAGCGGATTTACAAATGTATTTTTTCTTGCTGTATATTCTCCTCCTCTTTTTTTTCAGACTTTTTATCCCGGCAAGCTCCTAGCATTACCATAGCCAGAAAAAAAAATCAATACATTTTTTATTCTTTTCATCTTTTTACTAATTTTTATTGCAGCTATTGTATATTACAAAGTAATCTATTTTTTAAAGGAAAATAGCAATTCTCTATTCTTTTTTTTTTTACAAAATCTGACCATGCACACGTTTGTATAAAATACATAATCTACTAAATACCAACAGATTAACTAAATATATCCGACTCTAAAAATCAAAGAATAAATAGAGAACAATTTCCTGCTCTTGCAGAATCCAAAATCAATTGTTTACTTTGTAAAAACAGTTTTAAACCACTAAGATGTACCTATGAAAATCATACTTAGTTTGTTTTTCGTGCTTTTACATTCCGTACTATCTTATGCTTACAATCAATTTTCTTTTTTGTCAAGTATCAGGTAGAAAACGGACTGTCTCACAATACAGTATGGTATACAATACAGGATCATCAAGGTTTTATGTGGTTCGGTACCAGTGACGGTTTGAACCGTTTCGACGGGAAAAACTTCAAAATTTTCCGCCACATCCCGAAAGACAGTACTTCTTTGGGAAATAATATTGTCCGGACCATTTTCGAAGATGAAAGACAAAATCTTTGGGTAGGTACAAACCGGGGAATATACATTTTCAATTCACAGCAGGAATAGTTTGAATTTTTCGACAATAAAACGGAAGACGGAGTATTAATCAGTAGTAATGTTTACGATATAGAGCAGAGCCACGACGGCTCAATCTGGATAGCTACTTTCGGACAGGGATTGTTTATCTATACTCCCCCAGACCAACACTCTGATTCAAAATACACAACATTCTTCTTTTATCAAATCCATTACCTCCTCCGGTTCAGGGGATATGTACATCGGCACCCGGCAGGAAGGAATCATTTGTTTCGCCCCTAACGGAATCTATAAACGTTCCTTTTCTCCCGACCTCCAGACTACGGAGCAAAATAACGAAACCAATGCACTTTATTACTACAACGATACCTTATGGTTCAGTCTCGGCACCAACAGCCTGAACATGCTGGATTTGAAAAGTAATCGAATACATACTTTCCCCCACTCAGTTCGGCACGACCAATGTGACCAATATCCGTAGTATTCTTGTGTATTCGGATACCGAATTACTCGTAGGAGCGGACAACGGGCTGTACCTTTTCAACCGGACGACCCACCAGTTTTTACGAATGGACGATCCTTCGAATCCGAAAAGTCTGAGTGATCAGTCTATTTTCAATATCTTCAAAGACCGGGAAGGCGGTATCTGGATTTCCACCAACCTGGGAGGGGTGAATTATCTGCCCCGTAACCTGAAACCTTTCCAATCTTATTTTCCCCGTTATCAATCGGGATCTATCTCCGGTAAAGCCATCAGTGAATTTTGTGAAGATGCACAGGGAAATATCTGGATAGCTACAGAAGACGGTGGTTTGAACTATTTGAACACGAAAACAAACCAGATTAAGAGCTATCTGCCGGGAGCCCGGGGAGCCAGTATCAGCTATCACAATATCCATGCTTTATTCCTCGACGGCCCGAAATTATGGATAGGCACTTTTTCAAGAGGCCTGGACATCCTGGATCTTACCACCGGACGGGTCGTCAATCCATCAGCATACGCGCGGAGATATCCGAACCATCAGTGACAACAGTATTTACTCCATATACAAAGACCGGGAAGGTACTATCCTGATCGGAACAGTCTGGGGATTAAACCGTTACAATTCATCCACCGGGGATTTTTCACTCATCACCGATGTCGGAACCACTTCCCACATCTACGACATCCTGGAAGACAGCAGAAACAATCTGTGGATTGCGACTTATAATACCGGCCTTTTCCGCTATCATTACCCGGATAAGAGCTGGACACATTACAACTATAACCCCGACCAAAAAAGGATCTGTAACCAGTAACAGTATCATCACCATTTTCGAAGACAGCCGGCAGAACATCTGGTTCGGGACAGAAGGAGCCGGTTTGTGTACATTCGATTACGATACCGAAACTTTTGCTTCTTTCGATCCGGAAAACCAGGTATTGCCTAATCCGGTGGTTTATGCCATCGAAGAAGATAAAGCCGGAAATTTATGGATAGCCGGAAAATGCCGGATTATTATCGATCAATCCTCAGACCCGGAAATGGAAACTATATACGCAAGCCGACGGGTTGCAAAGTAACCAGTTCAATTTCCATTCTTCCCTGCATGCTCACGACGACAAGCTCTATTTCGGCGGAATCAACGGATTCAACTGTTTCTATCCCGAAGATTTCCGGGAAAATACTTATATTCCGGAAGTAGTCATCACCCGGTTCAGCCTTTTCAATCAGGAAATAGGGCCCGATACTCCTGACTCCCCTTTATCCCGGTCCATTACTCAAACTTCTGCGATTACGCTGCCCTACGATCAGAATACCTTCAGTTTTACTTTTGCTTCCCTCAGTTATCAGGCTCCGGACAAGAATGAATATGCCTATATGCTGGAAGGAGTCGATAAAAAAGAATGGATCTATACCGATGGTAAAAATGAAGCCTCATACACCAACCTCCAACCGGGAGATTATGTTTTTCGGGTGAAAGGTTCGAACAACGACGGCTTATGGAATACCGAAGGTTCCTCGATCAGTTTACAGATTCTTCCCCTTTCTGGAAAAGCAGCTGGGCTTATCTGTTTTATACCATTTTAATCTTATTCCTGGGAGTTATGACTTTCAGATCCTGGTCCAAGCGGGTGAAGAAGCAACACGAAGAATTACTGAAACAATACAGACAACAACAGGAAAAAAAGAAACCTATCAAACCAAAATAAACTTTTTTCACTCAAGTAGCCCATGAAATCCGTACTCCGTTAAGTTTGATCAAAATGCCTCTGGAAAGTATTATCCAATCCGGCGACGGCAATGAAGAGACGAGAAAATACCTCACTACCATGAATCAAAACACGGACCGTTTACTCAACCTGATCAACCAACTGCTGGATTTCAGGAAAACAGAGACAAATGAATTCAAACTCAAACTGAGAAAATACAATTTAAACGAATTACTTCACAACATAGTAAGTCGTTTTGCCCCGGCAGCCCAGTTAAAAAAATATCGCCCTGGATGTCCAATTGCCCGTAACTCCTTATATCGGCTGTGCGGATGAAGAAGCACTGACAAAGATCATCAGCAATCTCTTGAGCAATGCCCTGAAATATGCCCACGATAAGATCGAAGTGACATTACAAACCGAGCAGGAATAGTTCGAGATCCGGGTATCCGACAACGGTCCGGGCATTCCCCGTTCGGACAGGAAAAGAATTTTTGAAATCTTCTATCAAACGGACAACAGCCGGGGCGGAACCGGAATCGGCCTGCCTTTAGCCAAGTTGCTGGCAGAAAAACATGGCGGCAGACTTTATCTGGACGAACAAACACAGAAAACTACATTTATTATCCATATTCCTCTGTTGCAAGAAAATACCCAAGAAGACGATCAGGTAAAACTGGAACTGCTGACCTCTCCGGTAAGCGATACGGGCAAAGAACTCCAGGCTCTTGAAGGAAAAGGCAGCTATAGTATTCTTTTTAACAGAAGACAACACCGAATTGCTGAGCCTGACAGCCGAACAATTGAATAAATATTACCGCATCCTGATGGCCCGGAACGGGAAAGAGGCACTCGCCATTCTAAAGGAAACAAACGTCGATCTGGTAGTCAGCGATATCATGATGCCGGAGATGGACGGTTACAGCCGAAACGATGGCTATTTCGCCCAAAGACAAAGAATTTATCGAACGTCTGGATACCGAAATTCAAAAAGAACCTGCAGGAACCTACTTTCTCTATCGACACACTGGCAGAAATCATGTGTATGAGCCGTTCGAATTTCTATCGGAAAATCAAAGGAATTTCAGGTATGTCGCCCAACGACTACCTGAAGACAATCCGTTTGAAGATGGCTGCCGAATTGCTTTTTACAACAAGAATACCGGATCAACGAAATCTACGAATTGGTCGGGTTCAGTTCTTCTTCTTATTTCACGAAATGTTTTAAAGAACAATTCGGAGTTCCCCCGAAAGAATTTTTGAATAATGCTAAAAACAATGCCGGAAATAAATCGTCAGAAATAGTAACATGAACATGAAAATCAGTTGATTTTCTATCGTTGCAATCCTTTTTACAGTCTTCAGCCCATGTCCGGCAGGATATTCCGGTCAATCTGTTCATCGGCACTTCCGGATACAACGGTCAGGTAGATCCGGAGCAAACCGACAGAGGGAAAAACTTTCACTCTCAAAGTCGAAAGCCGGCATTCCATAGAGGTTCTTATCCGGAAAATAGAACCGAACGGGTTATGAATCGACAATTTCCAGCTCGAAAATGCCGAAATTGTCCGGGGAGGAGAATTGATTTTTAAATATTAGGGCTATATTTGCACTACTAATTAAATCACAAGATCATGAAAAAAAGACGTCGCTTTAGGGATTGACATCGGTGGTACCAACACCGCTTTTGGTTTTATCGACAGAGAAGGGAACTACCTTACAGAAGGGAACATCCCGACAGCTAAACATGAAGATATCAACGATTATCTGAAAGAATTATATCTGGAAATCGAAAAAGTACTGGATCCTATCCGCCAGGAAGTCAACTTTGTAGGAATCGGAATCGGAGCACCCAATGGTAATTACTTCAAAGGAGCGATCGAATTTGCACCGAACCTGCCCTGGCACGATGTCATTCCTTTGTGCGATATGATGAAAGAATACTATCCCGAACTGCCGGTTTATCTGAACAACGACGCCAAAGCTGCAGCTATCGGTGAAATGATTTACGGCGGTGCCCAAGGGATGAAAAAATTTCATCATGGTCACTTTAGGTACCGGTCTGGGTAGTGGATTCGTAGTCAACGGCGAATTGGTTTACGGACACGACGGCTTTGCCGGAGAACTCGGTCATACCATCGTTTCTCCCAACGGCCGCCAATGTGGTTGCGGACGTAGCGGTTGTCTGGAGACCTATGTATCTGCCACGGGAGTAAAACGCACCGCTTATAAAATGATGGCTAAATATAACTATCCGAGCGAATTGAGATCCATCCCTTTCAATGAAAATGAATGCGAAAAATCGTAAGCGAAGCTGCACAAAAAGGCGATATGATCGCTATCAATACTTTCAAATATACCGGAAAAATGCTGGGTGAAGCTTTTGGCCAACGCCGTTGCCATCACCAGCCCAGAAGCCATCTTCCTGATGGGAGGCCTGGCCAAAGCCGGCGACCTGCTTTTTCGAACCGGTAAAAGATCATATGGAAATGAATCTTTTGAAGATTTATAGCAATAAAGTCAAAATCTTACCTTCTAAACTGACTAAGAATGTCGCCATTTACGGAGCTGCTGCTTTAGTCTGGAAAGAGCTGGAAAAATAAACTTCGAATCCTGCGGGTCAGGCTAAAACCTACCCGCAGGATTTTTAATAATCAATCGAATAACCATAGCAAGGCAATTATAAGTAACCACTTCAACACCTTTTCCTCCCAATCTGTTTCCCTGCATTTCCCCTATAACGATAGACAATCTGTATCTCTGTTATTGTTGAATTTTGCTTTTGTCGTTTTATTCCGGCCATATTCCTCAGACTTTGAATTGCAATTACAGTCGTCATTCTACTACTGTAATAATAATAAAAAATATACGACAAGTATAATCGTTATCATAGTGTACGGCCACATAATTTTCCCCCTATATCCCCCCTATTCATTCTCAAAAGCTTACAATCAACCATTTTTTTTCTTTCGCAGATAAGCGATCAGGCTTTGGCGTAATTCGTCCATAAATTTAGTCAGCTGTTCTCTCTCCTTCAATTGGTACATCAGCGAATCATAATTAGCCGGGAAATCGAGTCCCAGACAATCGGCCAAAAAACGCACCGTACCGATTTGTGTGACACTTTTATTATCACCTTCCAATTTTCCGGAAGCCAGCAAAGACAACGAAAGTTCCAACAATTCTGTCGGAGTCAATCTCAATTTATACTCCTGTTTCAGAAACGATTCGCGACAATAAAACAATTTTTTGCTGACGTTCCAGGGAGGTATGCTGTAAAATCAGATAACGGGCGATCGTTTCCCGGGTAACTGCAGGCAAATCGTTCAGGGCAAGCAGGGCTCCCTGCTCGCGGATTGTCAGATACCGATGGGTCCAGCCAAAATTGTCGTCATAACGATACAATTGATTAAACTGGTTAAAGCGCTCCATAATCACTTTCATCAACACCGGATCTTTACCGGCCCGTTCGACCCAATTCGCTAAAAAAATGAAGTGCACATAATCTCCCCGATCATCAAATGACTGTTAAAGTCACTTATACTCCGGGCTTCATTAAACCAAACCTGATCTGTTTCCTCTTTATGAATAGTCACATCGGCATGCATAAGATTCTGCAAATAGATCAGTACTAAATTTAAAAACTTCCATCTGAGTGTTTCTGAATATTCTCCTGAGATAACTTATGATGCCGTTTACCGGGGTAAACGACATTATCATATCTCAAAAAGAATTTAAATTTATCGTACCGGAAAATTTAGTTTATAAAATCTATAAAGTTCATAGCCCCTACGACACTTTTCAACAATCCCCAGCGATGTCATCCCGAACAAAATTCCGAAAGATACTATACCGGAGTCGATGAACTTTAAGTGCCGAAGCACAACTTTATAAACTTAAAAACTAAATTAAAACGGCACGTTTTAATCATTTTTCAAGTAATCTTTTTGCCGACTTAGAAAAAACGCTTCCCTCCGAACTGATGGAATAAACACCCTCAGCCTACAACTATACAACAGTTGCAAATTTAATAGAAATATTCCTATTAACAATAAATAATATAAAATTCAATTACAAAATTTCTGATTCTCTCAAAATGATTTACACAACCTAGTGTAATTAGTATATAAAAAGCTTATTAAGTCTTTGAACCTTGCTGATACTTTTTACAGCTGTTGAAACGAATGACCGGAACCGGAGGTTTCGTCAAGAGGATAGCGACAGAGACCAGAAACTTTATAAACCGATTTAAACCAACTTCTATTTCAGCTTCATTCCCCGGATAACAAAAAAGTTTTATCACACATTCTTCCTTAATTTACGGGTAATTGGAAATCTATATCTCGCTACCGATACATCGTTCGTACGATTACTAGCAGATGTCGGTATAAACAGAAAAAGGTCCCCGGAAAATTGCACCAATCCCCAGGAACCTTTTCTCAAATTAGGATAACACAAAAAGTTCTTTATTTCATCAGCTCCTTTTTCAACATCGGCATAAAAATACCCCCGACAACGGAACGAGCCTGAAATCCGACCTGTTTAGCATCGGGTGTTTCGTGCCAATCGCTGATAGGCACACGGCTGCCTGTTTTTCGTTGGCATATTTATACACCGGAGCGATAAATTTCTGCATCGTCACAACATCCGGTGCCATCGTAGCCGTCCACATGATCCAATCGGATTTCGTATACGTACGGCGAGAATCCAAAGGTAATCCATAAAGATTCTGTTTGGTGAGATAATAAGCGATCTCTTTCTGAGCGACTTCTTTCGGAAAGATATTCAATCCCAGTAATTCATCCCATACCAGGTTGTATTTCTGACTCCAGGTACCGGCTTTATCGAAGGTAAATTTATAATGATCTCCGTCTGCAGCCATTTCTACCCATTCGCCGGCCATCTCTTTGGCTGCCTGAGTATATTTCTCAGCGATATCCTTTTTACCCAGCATTCCGGCCATTTTACCGTATCCGGCAATTCCCATAATCGCTTTGATCGAAAGATTGGCATTATGAGCAAAATGTCCGGCAAAATCGTCTGTACAAAGCTGATTTTCAGGATCCAATCCTTTTTCAAAAAGATAATCGGCCCAAGTGGTCAATATCTCCCAATGTTTGGCCGCATAATCCGCATTTCCTTCCTTTTGAGCGATAGCGGTAGTCAGAATCAGCATATTTCCGGTCTCTTCCACCGGCATGTCTCCACCGTAAGTCTGGCCGTTAGCCAAAGGATAGGTCCCCACATCGTGAGCGGCAAAAGGTTTACTCCATTTTCCGCTTTCATCACTGTATTCGAAAATGAAATTCATCAAGCCTTTAGCCAATTCGACATTGTATTTTAAGAATAAAGGTGATGAAGGATACGTAATATCCACTGTACCGATAGAACCGTTACTGAAATTTTCTTTCGAGAAGAACATCAGTTCCCCATTTCCGTTCGCCACCAATTTATGGGCGGCAATAGCCTGACGGTAAACCAAAGCACACAGCTCGGCATACTCTTTTCCTCCACAGGCAGCAGCTTCGTCCATCAGTTCACGGTCGAAACGATCGCAACGCCCCAGAACAGTCCGGTAGTCTTTTTCTCAGCTGCAGCAAACTCCTGTTCGATCGTTACCTGACCGTTTTTCTTCCAATAAGGCATCAGATTTTTTGCCGAAATACTGGATAGAATACAAATCATCGTAACCGATCAATACATGCCCGGCCACTTTATCGGTCCCTACTTTTCCTAAATCCTCACTATAAGCCAGAGCGATCATCTCTTTATTCATATTTCCGGACAAATTACGATCGGCGGTATTTTCCACTTTTCCGTTAGCAGCAAATGCCTTTTTAGGAGTATAGTGATTCTCACCCCATGCAACCGTTAGCACAAATACACTTAATAACAATGTAACCCCTTTTTTAATCATATTTTTATCGATTTAGAAATTATTGCCCTTTTTCAACGCTGCAAACTTAGCCGTTCGATCCCTTTCTCACCGATAAAATGTGATCAATAAATATCAAATTCTCTTCATTTCGGGATGAAAGGTCCGTCCCGGAATCCCTTGGAATCGTATAAAAAAATTGTTATTTTGGAAGTAGTTATCTACAAGGATAAAGGGAAACTTATTTATGAAAATCTGAACGAAATGAATAATAATCTGATTTTAGTCATCTTATTGTTTTGTATTACGGGTTGTAAAAAAAAAGGCCGGCCATAAAGAGGCTGTTTTCGAATTTAATCCGAATAATATTTTGGTTTGTGATACGTTGGATATAAATCAGATTTGTGATAATTTCAGGTATATCCCTTTAGAAACAAGGGATTCGGTTTTGATAGAAGAAGTGACAGATGTCCGATTGACCGATGACCGGATCGTCGTCCGGGATGGCCAGAGACTACTGGTATTCGATCAGAACGGAAGATTTCTGAATAAGATTGGGAAACGCGGACGCGCTCCCGGTGAATATGGGGCCATAGATCATTTTTATATAAGTAAAAAACAGGAGATCGTCATTTTTGATCCGATCTTACTGAGCTTACATTTTTATACGCAGAATAATCGATTCATTAAATCGATAAATATCCGGCCGGCCGTTCTGATCCCCTCTTCTGACGGAAAGGAAGTGGACTCCGGGATTCAAAATATCTATCCGCTAAATGACACTTTGTTATTTCTGGCTCATCGTATTTCCCGGTTTTCAGATATACTCTATTCTTTATACAATTTACATACCGAAACAGGAAATTCCCGAGAATTATTTGGCGAACCGGAAAACTAAAAAATAATACACAAAATTACAGGAGGAGTGGATAAGACGCAAATATGTGGTGCCTGTAAACATTATGGAAAGTGAGAATAATCTGATTGTTGAAAATGCGATAGGTGGAAAAAAAATTATTATCTGTTTTGGAATAAGAATAGCCGGCAGGGCATTTTTTGCCGAAATCAATTCCGTTGACCCGAATATCGTCCCCATGCTTATTGTTAGAGGAATGTCTCAGGATATATGTGTCGAATGGTGGGAAGTCATGCTAATCAAAGCAAGGTGTGAATACCTTGAGAATCAGGGACAGATTGTTCAAGACCCACTCAAACGACTTAATGAACAATTGAACGAAAACGATAATCCGGTAATTATTTTGAATTATCTGAAAAAGATAGGTTTTGGGATTCCGGGGACAGACCTTTCGTCCCGAAAAATAGGACGAAAGGTCCGTCCCGGAATCCCTATTTTAGACACTATTCAATTCGAAGTACAAATAATCATAATGCACTTTGTCGTCTCCCGAAGCAGAATGGCGTCTATTCTTCAGTAGCTCTTTCAGTTTTACCAATTGCCCGTAATACAAAGTTTTAGAACTGATCCCCAAATCCGATATTTTGGTATTGGCAGACATTTGCCGGGCATGCCGGTGATACTCGTAGCCATAACACGGCAAATGGTCTTCAGTCAATAATTCCAAAGAGAGCCCTTTTCGACTTCTCCGCATCCTTCGTGAGTTCCAGTTCTTTTAACAAATATTGCACATAAGCGTATTGCAGGTTACGGTCGTAATAATCCAAGGCTTTCCCTTGTTCGGTCTTATTCCATACCCCCTGATACAAATCGTTCAGGTATTCCTTCTGGGTATAAGGCCGCTCGGAATATTTGGCATTCATGCCCACTTTTCCGAGTGTAGAACTGTTCAATAGATTACGAAGCAGATTTGCCTGCAAATTAGCGACCATATCATTATTCGGTTCGAAAAGGGTCATAATTTCTTTCTTCGCCATCCATTCGGGTTGTTCTTTAAATTCGTCGAAGAAAAATTTCACGACCTCTTTCTGTTTCTCCCTGGACACGGGTACAAATCCTTTCTGCTCATCTCCGGCTACCGGATGGTTGAGATACAGCCCTCCGATGTAGGCCATACAATGTCCCATATACCTTTGGTATTGTTTGGTCAGTTCGTAATATAACTCACTGGTCTGATCATAAGGCCGATTTTCAATTGCACTCCATTCCACCAGATGGTCCATGATATACCGCAGGTTCTTAATCCCATACCGGCTGGCTTTCACCGCATCGTCCCCGAGCGATTCCGACTGGGAAGCGGGATCCAGGGTTCCCAGGATTTGCTGTTCACCATAGGTATACATCGGGTCGCCCGCTTTTTCCTGAATCCATTTATTCAGAGTAGCATATTCGTCGGCCGGTGTTTCGGCATCGTAAATCGGAGCATATCCCAATTTGATCATAAAGATATCGTACACACCCAACAGGGGCGGAATCAAGCGTACATTTTTATCTTCAGGCTGTGCCACATAATTATTCCGGGCGTAATCCATGATAGAAGTCGTCGTTCCGTATTTTGCAGTAAAAGCGGGGGAACGGAGCGAATCCACCGGTATCGAATAAGAAGCCCTCATATTATGCATCAATCCCAGCGTATGTCCGATTTCGTGTGAGGCGACATAGCGCAGGCTCGCTCCCATCGTTTCTTCGTCGAAAACGGCAGCCCGGGCTTTCGGATCGACCTGAGCTGTCTGAACAAACTTCCAGTTGTGCAACAATTTCAACACATCGTGATACATATACACCGATGCCTGAATAATTTCACCTGAACGGGGATCGGTCCAGGACGGTCCCATCGCATTGGCCACCGTCGTCGTCGCATAGCGGAAACAGGAATAACGGATATCGTCGGGATCGAAATCGGGATCATCGGTCGGGAAATCACGGGCAACGATAGCGTTTTTGAAACCGATCGCTTCGAAAGCAGGTTGCCAGTCCTCGATACCCAATTTGATATATTTTTTTCCATTTAGCCGGCAGGGCGTTATCCACATAAAAAACAATCGGTTTAGCCGGCTCTACCAATTCCCCTTTTTTATACCGTTCCAGTTCTTCGGGTTTAGGTTCCAAACGCCAGCGATTGACATAAGCGATCTTCTCGCTCTGATCTTTTTCGGTGGAATACAACACTTTCCGATCGGAGAAATACCCCATCCGGGGATCGAGTAAACGAGGCCGCATCGGCTCATCCGGCAGCTGTATCATCGACAAATGGACGACAGCCGTAAAAGGAGTACCGTTGACCGTATAGGCCACCCGGCTTTTTACAGAAATATTCTGCGGGGAAAGCCTTGAAATCGAGGATCGACGACAGATCGGCCTTAAAAACCCCTTTCATCTTTTTTTCATACCGAACAAAGCATCGAAGGGAGAGGCAGGAATAAAAGGACTTACCGGCCGTTCGTCGGCACAAAACAATTTAGTGGCATCGATCACCATCGCACTCGAATCTTTACTGAATGCTTTGATCGGAAAAGCCCGGATGACCGGTTTCAGATTGTTCCGTTCCATAGATATTGCAATCGGTTCGTTTTCATCACATACCGATCTACTGATCACATTATGGAGATAGACTTTTTTCCTCATCGCAGCTCCATTCCACCAGCATCGGATCCTGAGGCATCTGTCCGGCCACCACATCCTTATTGTCGCTGATCTCCGCCACCCTACCGGCGAACAACATCGGTTTTCCCATCAACTTCACCGGTATTTCCATATAGAATGTACTTTTCACCATATGTAAGGTGATCAGTCCCTTCTTCGTGCGGGCTTCTTTAGTAATCACCTTATCATAGCTTTTTGTCCTCCGTTTTTTCTTTCTTCAAGGCGTCGGCCAAAGCCGGAGTCGTCTCTTGCTTTTTACGTTTCTTCTTAAAATCATTGGCATTGGCCGATAAACATACAGCCAATAAAAAGAATCACGAAATAAAAAATCTGTTTTTCATACTTCTCGTTTTTATTAATATTGATCATTTCCTATTGCCTGAATATCCACTCCATACACTTCTTTCAGTTGATTTACCAATAAATGGTATTTATCTTTCAGCCGATCGTACGGAGCGATCAATGCCTCCATTTCCGCGGTTGTATGGGTCGTAACCATATCGATAAATTGATTGATATCCAGCGTTTTGTTAGGAGCCATACAGTAGTTGGTCCCATTATCGGCCGTCCGGTCACGGTCCCAGAATCCATATTTCTTCATATCGATCTCATCGGGTTTGAGCCCGCTATTCCCATCCACCAACTTCAGATTTCCCCGTAATAATCCTCGCTGATATTCCAGAAAGCTTCGGGAAGATCCATCATTTCATTATTGTATAAAAAATTCGCCCAGAAAGCAGCCTGTACCTTTCCTCTCAATTCAAACAGGCTATCGGCCGGAATCTCACCTATCCCGTTACGGATTCGACCGATTCCCAGAAAACTCAAGCCTGCTGTCGCCGGTTCATCCGGGGTACCATACACCATTTTTAAGCACTTGCACTGAATCGGCCAGTAAAATCTTGAAGGGGAAATAATGTTTTTTAAAATCATCGGTATAATATTGGAACAAAACGTTGTCCAAATAGGCCAAACCTTCGTTCAAAGTAACCTTATCCGTTTGTTTTATCAATTCCACATCCAATACGGTACTCATATTCCATCGATAATCGACTTCCTCATAATCATATAAAATAAATACACCGTAGTCATGATAAAACCCATAAATAAAGTGATCCAGGGGTCTTCACTATCTTCCACCTTGTACTTGGGCTCGTCTTCTTCTCCCTCGATATTCTCCTCTTTATAACAGGAACTCAGGAAAACACCTAACAGAATATATATCAACCATCTAGTTTTCATAACAATTATCGTTTTAAGTTAAAGGTTTCATTGTCGAGACTCATATGATCAATTTTCTCCGGTAACATTCTGATTCTCCCGTTGTGGACGGGGATTGTCGACCAGTGTCGGATCATATTCCACTACCGACCGGGGTAAAGGCAAGGTATAGGCCGGATCGTCTTTTTTCGAGTACATATTTTTCAACGACATCGGGTTGCTTGATATCGGGTGTAAAGGTATGCTCTATCCGGGGCCGGTCCCAACGCCTCAGGTCGAACCAGCGATGAAATTCGAAGCTGAGTTCCCGCCGTCTTTTCTTCCCTTACCCTCCGGATGACGTCTTCTTTAGTCACCGCTTGTACCTCTTCGTACACTTTCAGGCGTTTTTCCCGAATGGTTTTCAGATCCTGTAAAGCTTTGTCTTTATCTCCTTTCCCGGCATAAGCCTCTGCCCGGTTCAGGTAGGCTTCCGCTGTCCGGAAAGCATATCCGTATATGCCGGTAGTTCCCGAAGTTTCCGATTTTTGGGCCGTATAAACAGCTCTCCGTTTATAGAAGAAATGCGTCAATCTCCAGTCGTTATCCCCGTATAATGCCTGAAGATCGTCGGAAATCGGGAAATTACATTTTGGCCAGCCAGGCATAATAACTCACCAGATAATAGCCATAAGTAAACAATATCTCAGGATTCTTTTCATTCAGAAAATAATCATCGTCGCTCATTGCCGACAAATCATAGAGCTGAGGTTGTGCAGCGATCACATACGTCGCATATTCGATGGCTTTATCATACTCTTTCTTATACAAGCTCACCCGGGAAGCCAACAAATACGTAGCCGGCAGGTTCCAGCGGAAACAGGTCTTCGTCAGGTTGGAGGCTTTGAAACAAGTAATCGCTTCTTTCAGATCGCTTTCTATCTGCCGATAGATTTCAGCCACACTCTCCCGGACAAACTTCCGGTCTTCCATCCCTACCACATCGTTGACCGGAACTCCGAGATCCGTTTCGGCCGTCGCCTGATTATAAGGTTGTCCATACAAATTCACCAGCATAAAATAACAATAAGCCCGCAAAGCATAAGCTTCTGCCTTCAAGTCTTCTTTCTCGGCCTTCGATCCGCTGATATCCCCGATATTATCCAGCGTAATGTTACAGATCAGGATAGAATGATAATATGTCTCCCAAGCCTTATCTTCACTGATCGCTCCGGAAACCGTCTGCTCCGGATCGGCCTGCCAGGTATAGTAGCCATAACCGCTGGCCCGGGTATCTCCCCCCAGAAAACTACCCTTGATATTTTCTTTCACATCGTCCGTCATGATGTCCAGGTAAGTATGTATCTGGGTTTCATCCCGGATATAGGCCTCACCGAAAAGGAACTCCCGGTAATCTTTGACCGACTTCGGAATAATCAAATCCTGTGATTTCTCTTCCAAAAAATCAGAGCAAGAGGAAAACAATATCAGTAATACCCCTAATAATCTTATATATCGTTTCATAGTCTGCTATTTAAAAAGTGATATCTAATCCCCAAAGTATATGAAGAAGTCGGAGGTGTAGAAACTCCTCCCAAAGTCACCTGTTCCGGATCCTGTCCTTTCAATTTTTTATCGGCCAGTAACCAGAGGTTAGTCGCCTCGAAGCGCACACTGATCATTTGGGCCCGGATCTTATGACAGATTCTATCACTGAAATTATACCGCACATACAAGTTTTTTTAAGCGCAGATAATTCCCTGAAGCCACCGTAGATCACTCTTATTGTACATCTCCCAGCCATTATCGGCAATCTTGATTTTCCGGTCGATCCCCAATCCGTACATATCCAGCGGATCGGTCGTCAATACCGGAATATCCGTACGGTTTTCATCACCGGGTTGTTTCCACCGGTTCACAAACGCCTGATTCATATTTTGCTGAGGCTGCGGAAGCCGCTGTCCGGAATCATTATACAAGTTGTTCAGCCGGATCTTAGTCCCCAAACTATAAAAAAAAATCCTCCGATAGCTAAATTCTTATACGAGATATCCGTACCGAACCCACCGGTAATATCCGGTATACGGGTACCCGAATAGGCGAAAACCTTGGCAAACATCTCCGTTTGGGTGATACCGTCGGTTTCTTCGATATCTTTAAAAGTAGGCAAGCCGTTAGCATCCAACCGATCATATTTATAAGAATAAAAAGTATTCAGGGCTTCTCCCGGAATAACAGCCGATCCATCGAGATATTCCTTGTATCCGTAATCCGTCGTAATCCCGGATTTCGTTACCTTATTGATATTCCGGGCCCCATTGATATTCAGTGCCCAGGTAATATCTTTCGTTTTCACCGGCACTACATTCAACACGATTTCATACCCTTTATTTTCCAGGTTTCCGGCATTCAGCTGCATAGTCGTACTCCCGGTCGTCGAAGCCACTTCTTTGGAAATGATCTGATCTTTCCCTTTCTTCCGGTATACTTCTACACTACCGTTCAATCGGTTATCGAGGAAAGCGAAATCCACCCCGAAGTTCCACGAAGTCGTCTTTTCCCAGCGCAATTGCGGATTGGGCAGCTTCGATAACTTTGAAATATACTGTTTCGAAATCGGATCGAAGGATCCCAGCTGGATCAACAAATTTCGGTGTCTGATCGGGTGAGACATTCCCCTGAATACCGTATGATCCCCCGGAAAGCAAACATATTCATCCACATCACTTCTTTCAGGAAGGCTTCTTCGTGCAGATTCCATCGGCCCGAGACCGACCAGATCGGTAAAAAACGGTTACTCTTATCCTGTCCGAACTTATTGGAACCGTCGGCCCGGATATTGAAATTGACGATATAGCGGTTCATATAGTCGTAAGTGAATGTTCCATACCATGACATCACATTGGTCAGGGTATTGGTGATCACATTCGGATGACTTTTCACCAGATCACCATATTTCGGCCACTGCACCGGGTCGATCTCTACAAATTTTTCTCCCCGGTCGGGCAAATAACCGTATTCCGTCGATTTCAATCCTTTGTATTTAGACGAACGTGCCTCCGTACCGGCAACCACCGTGATCTGATGATCTTCCAGAAATTGAAAAGAATAATCCACTTGTGCCCCTTGCAGTATAAGAAGTATTCCGTGGGTATCCGTATTCACCAGTTCTCCCCCGTAAGGCAACTTACATTGCTGTTCACGCCAAATGTCACTATCGGGCAATTCCAGTCCGTAATTATAATTTCTGAGCTGAGCAGCCGCGTAAGATTGTTCGTCGAACCATTCTTTTTGATCGGTATTCGACCGATTATAACTCAAGGCGCCGGTTAATCTTAATCCAGGAATAATCTCCCATAGTAAATTAGCATTGAAATTCAACGTCGTCCCCTCGATATTCATCCCCGTATGTTGCATTTCGTTCACCACATTGTATTGTAGCGGGAATTCATAGCCTTGCGTCTTGTTGTAATAAGCCAACGTACCGTCCTCATTATAACAGGGTATCGCACGGGAAGTATTATAGGCATACTGATAAGGGAGACAAAGAAGAATGCAGGTAATCCTTATCGTCGGTCGACGCTCTCATCTGCAACTCCATTTTCAGATTGGAAAGCAGATTCACTCCCAGTTTCATCAGGCCGTTGAACTGTTTTACACCGGTACCTCTCACCGTAGCGGGGATATGCTGTAAACCACCTGAAAAATAATAATTTACCTTATCGTTAGCACCTGAAATAGAAACATTATGTTTTTTTGTGAAAAAGAGGTCCGGTAAATGATATCGAACCAATCGGTATTCACTTCTTCCAGTCTTTTCACTTTCTTCTGAAACTCTTCATAAGTAATGGTCCGGTCGTACAGGTCCAGCAAAGCACCTTCATAAGAAACCCTGGCCGGAGGAGTACCGAACGACAATCCCCTCTGTTCGATTTCCTTGGATACCTCGATCCGGTCCTTCGAATTCATCCGGTAGAGCCCGTCGTATTCCGGTCGTTCATTGACCGATAAATTCATTGAATACCTCACCCGGGGCTTCCTGATTTTTCCTTTCTTAGTGGTAATGACGATAACTCCATTGGCAGCTTTTTACCCCATAAATAGCGGTAGCCGAAGCATCTTTCAAAACGTCTATCCGTTCGATATCCTGTGGATTCAGCGAAGAAATCGCATTTCCGATGAGGTTTACGTTATCGAGGCTATTCAATTCTTCGGCACTGATCTGTACGGGATCTTCCAGAATAAATCCATCGACTACCCACAAGGGTTCGCGGTTACCTGAAATCGTCGAAGATCCGCGGATTCTGATTTTCGTTGCAGCTCCGGGAGTCGAGGAAGATCCCATAACATTCATTCCCGGAATTTTTCCCCTGCAACATATTATCCAACCCCAAAGCAGCTCCTTCCCGCACCAAATCACCATCGATAGTAAAGACGGAAGAAGAAAGCTTACGTTTCTCGATATTCTGGTAACCGGTCTTCACGATCACTTCCTGCATCAATTCGGCCACACTCTCCATCACGACATAGAGGTTATCTTTATTCGCTTTCACTTCCTGTGTACGCATTCCCACAAAAAGAAAACACTAAGATCTCTTCTCCCGAATTCAAACGGATCTCGAATTTTCCCTCTATATCCGTTGCTACTCCGGCTGTTGTATTTTTTTACCACCACAGATACTCCGGGTAGCGGTTCTCCTTTAGAATCCACTACTTTTCCTTTCACTGTCCGCATATCGGTCTGCTGGGTTTCCGATTCTTTTTTTTCGGAGTAATTAAAATATAGTCCTCGACCTGATTGTAACGATAAGGTAACCCCTGAAAGATCGATTGTAAGGCCTCCTCTAACCGGGCTTCGTTCAGGGATACAGAGACTTTCGTCCCGACATTCACCTCCTGAGTATTATACATAAAGTGCACGCCTGTTTGTTCTTTCAATACTTTCAACACCTCTCCGAGTGTTTTATTCTGCAGCTCTACGGTCACTTTCCCCTGAGCCCACACGGTTGCCTGAGTATGCAAGCTCGATACAAATACGAAAAACAGCACAACCTGACAATCAGTCGTATGCCGGATGGATTTTTTCTTTCTTTTTTTCATAATTTTGTAGTTTAGTAGATTCAAATTTTCGAAACCCGGATCGTTTTATTTTCTAACTGGAACCGTACCCGAGCCAATTCTTCCAGCATCCGCAACACAAAATCCAATTCACGATAACGGGTAGCAGCTCCCGTAAAAGTGATTGCTTTCAACTGCGGATCGGCAAATACAAAGTCTACATCGTACCAACGTCCCAATTGATCGGTGATTTCGCCTAAAGACATGTTTTCAAATTCAAAAGTTCCGTCTACCCAGGCAGCCACAGCCCGGGCATCGACTTCACATTTTTCTATTTCTTCTTCCAGGCAAACGGCTTTGTTCGCCCGGTGACAAGACCAACTGTCCTTTTCTATTCGACACTTTGACCTTTCCCTCAACAAAGTAGTTTTCACCGCACTTTTACCGGTATAAGCAGAAACATTAAAGCGCGTACCCAACACCTCGACGCGATTGTAGAAACTCTCGACAATAAAAAAGGACGGGCTGTATCTGTTACTACTTCGAAACAAGCTTCCCTTTCAGCATCAATTTTTCTCCCTTGCCAAAAAAACCGTGGTGGATAAGTCAGTTCGGTTTCCGCATTCAGCCACACCCGTGTACCGTCCGACAATACCAGGGAATATTCCCCGCCCCGGGGCACGGTAATTGTATTATAAGCCAATTTTTCCTGTTCCTGGCTTACAGCCTGATAAACGATATGCTCCTGCCCTCCGACTGAAATCCGGGTACCGTCTTCCTCGGTCAATACGCAGGTAGTCTCTTTTTCCAGTGTAACTTCCCGCCCATCCGACAAACGCAACACCGCCTTTCGGCTACCCGGAACGATCTGAGACAAAGCGGTCTCCCGACTTTCCTGTAACTGTTGCAACGAATAATACAATAATCCGCTACCCAATAAAAGGATCAGTATTGCAACTTGTTTCCACCATTCCTTCCATAAGCGACGTCTCTTCCGGGGCGAGGCAGAGAGACGGCAGGATATTTGCTCCCCAGGCCTGCTCCTCCTGAATCCCATCCCAACACCCCACCTTACGCCCTTTGTCTATAAGTTCTCACCCATTCCCGGAAAGTTTGCCGATTTTCCTGTTTTTCCTCCAACCACCGTTGTAAAAACCGGTATTCTTCTTCCGATAATTCATGTTTACAATAGCGAACCACATAAGAGACTAATTCCTCTTCATTCATTGCTTTCGATTTTAAATTTATCCTGCGCACAGACGATTTATTTAGAAAACGTTTCTATTACCTAAAGCTCAAAAAAGATTAAAATGGTGAATGAAATGAAATTTTTTTCGAAAAAATAATTTACCCGAAAAGGCAATTTACGGATAACCTGTCCCCCATAGGCTTTTTCAGCGATACCCCCGATCGCTATTTCCGAAGTAAGAAAAACAAGCAGAATTTGAAGAGAACTGCGCAATTGTTTCAATGCACGGGCAAAATGAGTCTTTACGGTATTCACAGATAAACCGAGAAAGTCAGCCACTTCTTTGTATTTCATATCTTTTAATACGATCAGCTCGAACACTTTCCGGCATTGTTCGGGAAGACGGGCTATTTCGGCATATAATTTCCGGCACTCTCCCTCAAACTCCTCTTCGGAATACACCGGCTCGTCGATATATTCCTCTTCCAACTGTAAATTATAGCGGTTCTTCAATTTTAACACCTTCGCGCAATTATGCCGGACAGCAGTAAAAAAATAAGCCCTCAACGATCCCTCGAACTGTTTATCTTTTATATTTTCCCAAAAACTTCACAAACAAGTCCTGGACGATATCTTCCGACTCACCGAAAGAATCCAGAAAGTTCATAGCAAAAAATACAAAGAGGCTTATAATAAAGATCAAAAAAGGCTTTTTTAGTCCATCCGGATTACCGCAACTAATCAAGGTCAATATTTCCTGTTCATCTTTACACCTCATATAGTACGGCAAAAATAAAAAAATATTGAAAGAACTAATTCTTCAAATAGATGATTTTCTTGGTTTCAAAAAAAATCTTCCGAAAAAAGTCAGGAATGGAATAGATTTTCACTTTAGAACGGAAAGGTGCAATTTCTTCCTCAAAATCTCCTCCTTTTAAATAGATCACTCCATTGTCCAGGGAATGGGCCGAGTCCTTCCGGATCTTTCCCCGGATCAGTTTGACAAAGGCAGGAAAAGCTGTCACAGCCCGGCTGACAATAAAATCCTGTTGTTCCGCAACATTTTCCACGCGGATCTGCTCGGTCCTGACATGCTGTAACCCCAAAGCATCCCGAATCCCTTCCACGACTTTTATCTTTTGCCGATGGAATCGATCAGATAGAAATTTACCTCAGGAAACAAAATAGCCAAAGGAATCCCCGGGGAATCCTCCTCCTGTACCGACATCCATCACCCCGAGTCCCGGGAGCAAAACGGATGATCTTTGCGATCGCCAGTGAATGCAACACATGATGTACCCAAAACTCATCCATATCTTTGGGGAAATCACGTTTATCTTTTCATTCCATTCCCGATACAAACCTTCCAGACGAGCAAAACGTTCCCCCCGTTGCTCCTCCGTCAGTTCCGGAAAATAATCATATATCAAATTCACTGTGCCCATAGTCAAAATAATTAACTTACCTCCGATCCTTTCCCTGTTTTCCTGCGGCATTATTATAAAAAGCGGCAGCAAGATTACACAAAATCACACCGACCACGATATATAACAACGTCATTGTACCGTGGGTCAATAGAGCAAAAGTTTTGGCCATGCTTTCGATATTCGGGGTATGCGGCAATAAATCATCAAAGCTGCTATAACCATAAAATGCCAGGCCCCGATACCTCCCTGTACAGGAGCCACCATACCATAACTCGAAAGAACGAAAAATAGTCAACCCGACCAGTGCCCCTAAATGTGAAGTAAACTGAAACAGAAGAAGCAGACATAAACATCAGGAAATACATCAACCAGATAAATAAGGAATAAAA
>VOFJ01001848.1_pt1 | contig 36392 bp, 44 predicted proteins | sample 5384081 | NCBI WGS metagenome assembly VOFJ01 (sample SAMN12384729, study PRJNA508395) | human gut metagenome | isolation source: healthy gut I | host: Homo sapiens
CATATTGTTTTTACTATTAAAAAAATTAATATATTTGGTAAAAAAATTAATTTTTTAAAATATCTAAATAAAGGAGATTCTCGAACTGTAAGGGCAAAAAAAAAATATTATTTTATCCTTTTTCTTAAAAGGAATAAGTATTTTAATTTCTTTGCAAATTGTTCCAATAACGATTCATTATGTTAATCCTACTAGGTATGGAGTATGGCTGACCTTAAGTTCTTTGGTTAGTTGGTTTTCTTTTTTTGATATTGGCTTAACTCACGGATTCAGAAATCGTTTTGCTGAATCAAAGGCATTGGGTGATGTTGAAGGAGCAAAAATTTATGTAAGTACAACCTATGTAGCATTATTTATCGTGTTTGTTATATTCATTTCTTTAATTCTCATATTAAATACTTTTTTTGAACTGGAGTGATTTGTTAAATATTGATCAAGGATATAGTGAAGAACTTAATCATGTGTTTTTTATTGTAGCATTTTGTTTTGGAGTTAATATTGTTGCTTCTGTATTTACTACCATGTTAGTAGCTGACCAACGCCCTGCTATTGCTTCATTTATTCAAGTAATGGGACAGTTTGTTTTCTTTTGTTACTATATATGTGCTGACAAAACTAACCGTAGGAAATTTATCAAGTTTGGCTTTGACTTTTTCTGGTATTCCTGTTTTAATTCTTGTCATTTCGTCTATTGTTTTATATAAAACTCAATATAAAATATATGCTCCTCAATTAAAATTTGTACGATTTTCATATCTAAAAAATATATTAGGATTAGGAGGACAATTCTTTTTTTTATTATTACTTCTATGCTATTTATATTTCAATTAATGAATATTATTATTTCTAGAGTACAAAGGTCCCGAGGTTGTTACCCAGTATAATTTGGCTTATAGATTTTTTAATGTTTTGCTAATGGTTGTAGTAATAGTACTGAATCCTTTTTTGGTCTGCTTTCACAGAAGCTTACGCCAAAAGGGATTATAATTGGATGCGTTCTGTTCGAAAAAAAATTGGAATTATTGGGAGTCTTATCTATACCATTGTTGGGAATAATGATTTTAACATCAAGTTTTTTTTATGAAATTTGGTTGGGTAGTTTGATTGAAATTCCGTTGGGACTTACTGTACCTGTTGCTGTTTATATTTTATTTCAGATTTTTGGAAATATTTATATGTATATGATTAATGGGACAGGGAAGGTTCGTATTCAGTTGATTGTATATATTGTCTTTGCAATAATATCTTATCCAATAATGACTTTTATGTGTGAAAAATGGGGGGTAATGGGGATATTGGTACTTCCAACTTTAGTCTATATAATTCAGGGAGTAGTAGGATGTATGCAATTAAATAGACTTATAAATAATAGAGCTATTGGAATTTGGAATAAATAAGGATGTTTGAGCTATTTCATAGATAGCAACGTTGTTTATAGGATAATATTACAATCAAATGATATGAAAGTTTTAAAAAAGATACTGAAATTTATATTAGACGAGAAGACTACTATAGTAGGCTTCGAATATATTACTTTATACGGATAAATCTTATAAAATATTATAATAACAAGAATAAAAAATGCGATCAATAAGTATAAAATCGTTATATCTATGATTGACGGGAAGATAGATCATGGGGGGGACTTGCAGACCGTCTTCGTGGGATAGTTACAGTTTATGCTTGGTGTAAGGAGAATAATACTGCGTTCAAATTATATTTTGATTCTCCATTTATTCTTCAGAAGTATTTACTTCCCAATCTATATGATTGGACTATAAATAAAGAAATGATCTCATATAATTCGAAAGATTCATTACCTGTGTTTATTGATTCTAGGCGACGAGATAGGAAAAACGAAATCTGTTTTCAAAAAGAAAATGTCAAATTGCTTTTTGTTAAAAGATTATAAGCAGATTCATGTTTATACTAATATGTATTTTGCTGACTCCTCTTTTTTCTATACTTTTTAATGAATTATTTAAGCCGTCCGTTATGTTTGAGAAGAAACATAGAGTATCATTTAAAGCAAATAGGTGGGAAATATATATCTGTATCTTTTCGTTTTTTACGCTTGTTGGGAGATTTTGAGGATTGTGGAGAAAATGTTCTTGATGAAATAGAAAAAGAAAATTTGATAATAAAGTGTAGAAGGACACTTTTTTGATTTATACGAGGAATATGTCTCATTGGGGATTAGTAAATTATTTGTAACTTCAGATAGTTGTAGATTTATTGACAGAATAAGTGATATAGATTTTGTGTACATTGCCCCGGGAGTTATAGGGCATATGGATCGTAGTGTAGATGATGAAACTAATCTAAAAACCTTTTTGGATTTTTATTTGATAGCCAATGCTGATTTGATATTTATGGCAAGAACTAAGGACATGTATGAAAGTGGTTTTGCTCATAGGGCTTCTTTAGTGTATAATAAACCTTTTAAAGAATATTTATTTGACTAATTCTTGATAATATGAGGCTGATTGTTTTGAATAGTAGTCAAAGGGAATTTTTGTATGTTATATATTAATTCTTATGCTATTTTTCTTTAAATCTGTAAATGTTTCTTTTTTATGGCATGTTCCTTATTCTTTAATTTATATTTTAGGATGGATAGTCAGTCTCTTGTATTATAAAAGTCATGCTAGATTTTTGATTACATGTAAATTTGATATAATTCTACTATATCTGTTTGTTTTAGTAAAGTGTTATATTATATATAAAGGTATACCATGTCAATATATGTTGTTTGCATTTTGTGGGATGTTGCCAATTATACTTTTAATAATAGAAAGCAACTTACTTAAAAATGAAATTTTTAACATGATAGTGAATATTTATTGTTGGATTTTATTTATCTCTCTAATAGCTTGGATCTTATTTTTGATGGGAATTGAACTACCAAATTTTTCTACATCATGGGAAGGACATTATGAATATAAAAACTATTTTCTATTTTTATATAATAAAGGGGATGATAATAGTATATTCCCAAGGTTTAGTAGCGTTTTTTTAGAACCTGGACATTTGGCTATGATTACTTCTTTTATATTATGGGTTAAATATAAAGATTTATCTAGATTTCAACTAATAATATTAATATCCTCTATCGTCTTTTCTTTTTCTTTAGCAGGCTATATCTTATGTGTATTTCTATTGTTTTTTTATTTGCTATTAAATATTCGTCTAAGTTTATTAATTATACTATTTTCTATTGGGGAATTATTGGGGTTGCATTAGATTATGTAAAAATAGAGAATAGTGTTTTTGACCAATATATATTGGGGAGACTTCAAATATCCGATTCTCGTGGAATTGCCGGAAATAATAGAACATCAGAGGATTTTGATTTCTATTATGACAGATTAAGCGGTACAAATACTATATTGTATGGGGTTGGATTGGATTTGTATAAAAGAGAATTCCAAGGAAGGAAATGCTGGTTATAAGGTTTTTATAGTACAATATGGATATATAGGACTTATCCTTACATTCTTATTTTATTTTTTATATATGTTGAGACACAAGTCAAGACTTCTTTTAATATTGTTTTTTCTTTATGGATTGTCTTTTTTTCAGCGTGCTTATCCTTTTTGGGAGGCATGGTTGATTCCTTATATATGTTCAATGGGCTTTTATAATAAAAAATAATTATGATTGATAATACAATTCATGTTTGTTGTTCAACAGATGATAAATATGCTCAAATCTGTTGTGTTATGTTATGTTCAATCTTTGAAAATAACAAAAAAAAATAAAATACTAGTGCATATACTAATTTCTCATTTAAGTGATGAAAATAGGAGAATCTTTATCAATCTGTCCGAACGTTATGATACGATTATTGAATTACATACTGTTAACGATTCTATATTGAATGGGGTAAAATTTAATAATAGTCGGAAATTGAGTATCTCCGCATATTATAGAATCTTATTGTCTTCTATATTAGCCAAAGATGTTACCAAGGTTTTGTATTTTGATTGTGACATGTTGGTTCTAGAAGATCTACTTGAAATTTATAATTTGGATTTACAAGATTATGCGATAGCCGCTGTTGTTGAAGATGCATGGCCGATTAAAGAAGAGCATCGAATGCAAATTCTTCTTTCATATTCTGAGCGTTATTTCAATTCTGGTTTTTTAGTTATAAACTTGGATTATTGGAGAAATCATGATATTGAATCTCAGTTACTAGCATTTGCAAAACGAGAGAGATATGTATATTTTCATGATCAGGATGCGTTAAATAGGGTTTTAGGTCGGCATTGTTTTTTTCTACCTTTAAGATGGAATTGTTTTAGTGTTGCCTATAGATCATATAAACAATTTATTCTTTATTATGATTGGATACAATATAAACGAAATCCAGCTATAATTCACTTTACTTTAATTCGCCCTTGGTGTAATTTATACTCTCCATATAAGCGGTTGTATTATGAATATGTAAAAAAAACTGGCATACAAGGATTTAAAGTAGACAGATACCCTGTTTTAAAAGGGTATTATTGTATCTTCTCTAATATGATAAAACGAATGTTTGCATCATTTTTAATGTTTATTTTAAGATATGTCAGATAATTGGATATGAAAATAGTATATTGTATTCCATCTTTGTACAATTCTGGGGGAATGGAACGGGTCTTATCGAATAAGGCTAATTATTTGGCTGATATTCGGGGAAGTGAAGTCGTGATTATAACAACAGAGCAGCAACATAGAAAGCCTTTTTTTCCATTTTTCCGAAAAAAATAATCTTTTATGATTTATCCATAAATTATACAGCTATACAGAAATATTCAGTGTTAAAGCGTTTTTTATTGGGAACTATTGTATAAAAAAAAACATAAAAAAGAAGTTGTCTTGTTTACTGAAAAAATTACATGCTGATATTGTTATATCTATGTTTGCTGGTGAAGAGTATTTTTTTGTATAGAATTAATGATGGAAGCAAAAAAAGTATTGGAAATTCATTTTTCTAAATATTTTCGTGAGCAGAGAAATAGAAAAGGTATTTGGAAAGGTATTGATTGGTTTAAAAGTCATGTTGATGAATATATTGTGCGACAATATGCAGCGTTCGTTGTTTTGACAAATGAAGACAAATCCTATTGGGGCGATTGGCCTAATATTCATGTAATACCTAATGGGTATACAAAAATGGAAAATGGTGAATTGAGTAATGAACGTAAAAAACAAATTGTAGCAGTTGGACGCCTGGTTGAACAAAAAGGGTATGACAGATTGATTGCCGCATGGAACTTGATAGCCTTACAACTGCCGGATTGGAAGCTACAAATTTATGGGGAGGGAGAATTATATGATGAATTGTTGGAAATGGTAGAGAGTTATAAACTTTTAGATTCTGTTGAAATAAATGCTCCAGTACGTGACATTCATTTGGTTTATCAATCTAGTGCTATTTTTGGTTATGTCTTCTAGATATGAAGGACTAAGTATGGTTTTAATTGAGGCTATGAATTATGGACTGCCTGTTATTGCTTTTTTCATCTCCATGTGCGTCCAAAAGATATTATATCTGATGGTATTGATGGCTTTTTAGTTCCAGATGGTGATATACATTTGTTGGCTGAAAAGATATTGCTTTTAGCTCAAAATAAGAAATTGAGAATACAGATGGGAAAATCAGCTTTAATTAAGGCTCAAGTTTTTTCTTTTGATAAGATAATGAAAGAGTGGGAGAAATTGTTTTTTTTTTGTGTAGTGTATCACTTTAATATGATATTATATATTGATGAAGATTTCAATAATAATACCTTGCTATAATGCAGAGGATCATATATTTTTTTTTGTCTTTCTTCATTATTTGAACAGACATTTCTTGACTGGGAGGCAATTTTGATCAATGACGGAAGTAAAGATAATACATTAACTTTGTTGAATAGATTTGCTTCAAAAGATTCTAGAATAAGAGTTTTTACACAGACTAATCAAGGAGCAGCTGTGGCACGTGAACAAGGTATAAAAAGAGCTGTGGGAGAGTATATTACTTTTTTGGATGTAGATGATACTTTGACATCTCATGCATTACAGTTCGTAGTTGACAAATTAAAATATGATCCTGACATAATAGTATCAAGTTTTAATTTAATAAAAGAAGAACGTATAATAAAGACAAGGCGGATACAATTTCATAAATTAGAAAGTCTTTCTTATTTAAAGGGTGTCTTGTGTGGAAAATATGGTTGGGAATTGTGTGGTAAGGTGTATAGAAGAGAATTGTTTGTAGGATTATTGCAGACTCCAAAAGGAATAAGAATAGGAGAAGATGCGGCAGTCTTTATTCAATTGGTAGTCAGATCTGAAAAAAATAGTGGGTTGCCATTTCCCTATTTATAATTATATACAATTTTCTCAGTCTGCATCTCACATTCGTTCGATTAAATATGCTGAAGAAACTTTATTGGCTGCATGTTTTATTGAAAATTATTTAAGACAGCAGTCTTTTTTATTGTAAAATAAAAACAGAGATTAGTGCCATGTGGCTTTTATTTTATTCAAATTCAACTTTTAAGGCAGATCTTGGTTGGAAACATCAACTGGTTAGATATCTTTTCATGCATCATTTAAGATTAAAAGCTTTGTGGAAGATACCCAAAAAAGAAGGCCTTCTATATAATACTGCTGTATGTAACTAAGGGTAGAATAGTGAATATAATGCAAAGTTTATTATCTTTTCGGCAATCTTAGAATACTTGGAAATGTATTTTTCAGTTCTTTTATCAGTGTACAAAAAAGAGCGAATAGATAATTTGAGACAAAGTCTTGATAGTTTGTTTGCTCAAACGATATTTCCTGATGAGGTGATTTTAGTTGAGGATGGTCCTTTATCGGATAAATTAAATAACGTTGTGAATGAATACCAATCTAATTATTCTGCTCTGAAAGTTGTTTCTTTACCAGTTAATCAAGGTTTGGGTAAGGCCCTTAATGAAGGATTGAAGCATTGTTCTCACGATCTAGTAGCTCGTATGGATACTGATGATATAGCGAAACCGGAACGTTTTGAAAAGCAGGTGAAAGTTTTCCGAAAACATCCGGAAGTGGATGTGGTGGGATCATGGATTGATGAGTTTGAGGGGGATATTTCTCATGTGGTTTCTGTGAGAAGGCTTCCGGAATGCCATGAAGAGATTCTCAGTTTTGCAAAAAAAAGAAATCCTATAAATCATCCTGTTGTGATGTTTAAGAAAGAAGCGGTACTTGCAGCGGGGGGATATCAACATTTTCCTTTGTTTGAGGATTATTATTTATGGGTACGTATGTTGATGAATGGAGCAAAATTCTATAATGTCCAAGAAAGCCTGTTGTATTTCCGCTCCTCTCCGGATATGTTCAAACGGAGAGGTGGATTGAAATATGTCGGTACAGAAGTACGTTTCCAAAATTTTCTTTTATAAGAAGTCATTTTATATCATTTCTAAGATATGTCCAGAATGTTATTATCCGGGTTATGACTCGAATAATGCCTAACAGATGGAGAACATTCCTATATAGAAAAAAGCTAAGATAACAAATATGTTTTTATTGCACCCTGGGTCGGGGTATAAAGACATTTCTTTTATATTAAATCAATCAAAACAACATGGAACAACCGACTGATGCGTTCATTCCTGACGGGATGAATGCTTTTCAACGTAATGTCAAACGGATAGGGGACTGTTTGATAGCATTCATCGCATTGATCATTTTTTCTCCCTTGTTTTTATACTGTTATATTGCTGTAAAGCGTGAGGATGGTGGCCCTGCTATCTTCAAACAGGAAAGAATAGGACGTTTTGGTAAACCGTTCAATATCTATAAGTTTAGGAGTATGCGTCTGGATGCTGAGAAGTTCGGTCCGGCTTTATATAAAGGTGGGGAAGATCCGAGATTGACAAAAATCGGCAAGTTTCTTCGTGAGCATCATCTGGACGAACTTCCCCAGTTATGGAATGTGTTTATTGGTGATATGGCCTTTATCGGTCCACGTCCTGAAAGAAAATTCTATATTGACCAGATAATGGAACACGATCCGCGTTATCGTTTTTTATATCAGATACGTCCGGGGGTGACTTCTTATGCCACGCTTTATAACGGTTATACTGATACAATGGAAAAGATGCTGCGTCGTCTTCGCTATGATTTGTTCTATCTTGAACACCGTTCCTGGTTTTTTGATTTCAAGATTCTTGTAAAAACTTTCCTCAATATCGCTTTCGGCAAGAAGTTCTGATGATTATTCCCTCTTTCCGTCTTTATCATTTCGCAGTAAAACTGATATGGAAATCCATGTTGGTGCTTACCTTTTTTTCTTTTGGACCGGTATAGCCGTTATGTTTTATCTTGTAAACCATGTTGCTATATGGGTTGAGTATGGATGGTGGTTGTTTCTTATGATTTTTGGAACTTATTTTCTTTTTATGGATGTGAGGTTGATGGTGATGATTATGCGTCATGAGGAAAAGAAAAAATGGAAACGGTACAGGTTAAAAAATAAATTTGAAGAATGAGATCTAATAGAATTTTCATAAGCGTATTGCTCGTTTTTCTGTTTTTTATACCGGCAACAGTAATTTCTCAGATCAATTATGGTACAACCGGATTAATGAACATGCCTACAGCCGATATGCAGAGGGACAAAACTTTCATGGCTGGAGGTAACTGGTTGAATCATCACGCTACAGTACCGAGATGGTGGTATGATACATGGAATTACTATATCAATATAACAGTTTTTCCTTGGTTGGAAGCAGGTTATCTATGTATTGGTCATAAGGCTGCTCCTGTAGATTATGGTAATCGCTCTGGTTTTTGGGTTCCTTCAACTTATGGTAAGTTTGTCAATCAGGACCGTTCTTTTCATCTCCGTTTCAGAATCTGGAAAGAAGGCTGGTGGAAATCATGGACTCCCCAGATAGTGATAGGCGCTAACGATGGAATTGGTGATTCTGCCAATGGAGGCTCATTATCGAATCTGTCGGAACAGGATTATGGAAATGGTTTCTTGAATCGTTACTATCTGGCTATAACCAAACATCTTTATTTTGATAATATCGGTACATTGGGTGGACATATTTCATGGATTTATAGCAACCGTTTTGATAACAAGCTTAATAATCCTGCTTTCGGTGCTAATTTTCGTTTTGACCTGAAAGAAAATGGTTCGTTGATGAACAGGATTATTAATGGTGTGAATCTGATGGGTGAGATTGTTCCGGGTTATACTGATGTGAGATCTGATCTGACATTTGATCCTGATGGCTCGAAATATCAGGTGAATATAGGAATGGAATACAGTTTCTGGGAAGACTATATAAATGCAGTGGTTGAATTGAATCGTTGCCGTTATTTTTCCGGTGGGTTAGTGTTCAAGGTGCATTTGAAATGAGAACAATTACAGTAAGGGTACTCTCAAAATCAGATATCTTTTTTTATTTAAAGTGATACTGGATTTGTTGTTTCTAAAAAATGTCTTAATTTTGTCACACTAGTTGATTATGATATGAAAAATAGTATAGTCTTGTATATTATTACTTTTGGTCTGTGAGAGATAGGACGTGATCTTTCTCTTGATTTCTTATTCAACGCTACTCTCAATATGATGGTGGCGTTTTTTTAAGTTATATATAATTTGCTTATGCCGTGGAGTTTGTATATCCCGGAAAGAGGTAGCCTCTTTATTTTTTATATTGTTTGTTGAAATGGGCGGATGGATAAAGCTGTTACTGTCTTTCATAGACCATAACAGATGATTTTTTTTTATTTATCAAGTCCTGTTGTGATCTGTAAAATAATAAATCTTATTGGACTGAGTGTTCCTAAAAAAAGATCACTTACAGGACTTGATTCTTGTGATGTGGAGAAAAAAAAAAATGAAGGAGACCGAATGTTTATATTGTTCAGTCTCCTTCTTTTTGTTCTATAATTTGAATCGGAAAGAACTACATGGGTTAATTCTGTTGCTCTTTTGGGGCTTCAAATCAATCAGTTTCAATTCCAAAGAAGCTTTTCGTATTTTGCCTTTGTTTTATCTGTAAGTTCCTCGCCATTATATTTTATGTCAGTTATAAACGTATGAAATACATAGTATTTACCGGATTTATAACCGATAGCCACACCATCTTCAGTCAGCCATTTAAGTATGCCATCTCGTTCAGAGATAAATCCTGATGAAGTCAAGTAAACAAAGAACACTTCTTCATTTTGATGTGTATTACAGCTAAAGTTCTCTAGAAAAGGATAAAGAAAAAAAACGATTTGTGACTTTTGGGTGTCTTCAGGTGTAATTTTTCCTATAGTAAAATAATCGGTGGTCTGATTTTTTAGTTGAAATTTTTTAGTAACCGTGAATCCGGGGTTACTCCATTGTGGCCACTTTATACCAATATGAGCCACGTATCCATCGTGCAGATTAATCGTAGGGAAAGCATGAACATGTGGGCCTGGATCAGAATGATTTTCATTTGCATATCGTTCATACATATTTAAATTCTGTTTGATCTTTTTTATAGCTTCAGCCTTTTTTTATGTTCACCTTACTCAAATATTCTTTCATTACTTGTTCTAAAGAATCGTAGCGGCCATTAGTCGTGGGAATCGAACTGTTTGTTTGATTTTTTTTCTTTTTCATACTATATGTTTTTGGGTTTGTATTTTATTCATAGTGCTCATAGCTTAAATCCCTCAGGCAGGATTAGATTCACCTTTTTTTCCGTACTCCACTGCCATAACGGTATTCCTCCAGTTGTTTCTGGCATAATGAAGATTCAGTAAAACCGGATTGAGTGATTAACCGTTCCCTGCCTTCACCCAGTTCATAATTCCGGGCAACTCTGTAGAAACAATCTTCTCAGCCAGTTTCGGATCCACTTCCGATTTGGGTATCTGGACTTTGAAGGGAACGATAAGAAACCTCCTGAAATACCCATTGGACTTGTCATTGGTCTTCGGAAGCTCGTTCAGACAGAAAAGCATCTTTGCATAATCGGTAAGAGTGGCTACATCCTTGTATAACTGTCTGGTACTGATAGGTTCCCCACTGGCGATACGTTTGAAAATATCCCCCGAGAAAGCGTTTGGGGCTACATCAGAGCAGGTATTCAACAGTTTCCCGGATAAATTTGCCCTGCTTCTGTCTCCGTTTTCTCCACACATATCCGATAGAGACTCATGGGAAATGTTCTCCTTGCCTAAAAGAGCCTCGACAATATCAACGAACACCGATTTACCATTCTTTCCGGAGCCATAGAGGAACAGACACTTCTCCAGTTTCAATGGGGTAAAGATCCAGCCTATATACTCAGCCAGAACCTTTTTTTGAGCGTCCTTGTCCGGTAATACTCTGTCCAGGTACTTCATAAACATCTGACACGTCGCATTTGGGTTATAGGGGTAAGGGAGAACATACCTGAAATAATCCGAATATAGATGTTGTTCCAGTCTTCCGGTTTTAAGATTAAGCGTACCGTTCTGAAAGTTGATTTTCTCCTTGTCCTGCTCTACCGCCAATCCCATCACCGTATATGGAAACTGCTTGAACAATCCTTCCACCACTTCCCTTTGTGATGCCTCTACCATATTATTTGTCATTCTCCCCAAAGCTTCCCTGAGAAATATCTTCAGGTCAAAATCATCTATACTGACCCAATACTTTCCGGTGTAGGAATAAACACGCTGGTCCCTGAAAGTTTGAAAAGGATAACCGACCTTGATTGCCGCTTTTTGTATCTCGTAGCATACTTCGGCATTTGTTCCCCCTCTTGTTGTTTGAAGCAGTCGGTTGGGGAATGGCATTGATTATATCCCCCAATAATTTTTTGTAATCCATAATCTTAAATTTTTCTATATTTACTACCAATTTTACCTTTACCATCAACCCACTTATAGGCATTTCTTATTTCACGTTTCAACTCTTCTTCCGGGAAATCCGGTTCTATGAACTTTCTCAGATTGACATAAGCCGCACTCTCAGAAAATCCCCCATTCAGCCAATTCCCTTGCTCTGTTGAAGGCTGAATCATGTCTTTGACCTGGTGTCATCGGATATTTATAGAATCCACCTTCCAGAAAATTTATGATTTTAGCTGCTTCACCGGGTGAACAGACCATGTATTTAGGACTTATAGGATCGTGATTACCTGTATTCGTTGGTTGAGGAGTACTTTTTTTCTTATAGTCCATACCTTGCTGTTCCGGTTCACATAAAGATCAGGGTCACTGCTTAGATAACAAGCTCTGGATATTCCTTTACAACAGTCATCCCAGAACGGAGAGCTATAATATTCCTTCAAAGCGTCAAGGTATTCGTTATGACTGGTGTTATCTATATTATTGGCAACACGGACAATAACCTTATAACCTCTACCGGAAGGAGAAAGGAATGCAGCATAGGTATAAGGATCATTAACCAAAGCATATTCCATACGTCAGACATATCCTGAGGTGGAATCTTATCGAAATCAACAACTACAAGACCTGAAGGAGCAATAAGAGCATCATTACAGAATCTTCCGAATGTTCCGGCAAAAAGACAGATAGGCAACTTTCCCTTAAGTTCGGAATACTTTGAATGGTCAGTATCATAGAAAGATCTCATGGCATCAATCTCAGGTTTCAGTTTTTCCTGTTTAATCATGTCGAATATCAGATCAACATCCACATGGTTGGGAGGATATTCCATGACTCTGAATGATTTTATACCGGTCAGAGGATTTGTATATTCCTGACTATAAGGTTTTTGTTTGAAGATTGTTACTTCAATCATAATTTCTAAATTTTAATTGTTAATGTTTCATTTTATCTTTCTTCTTCCGTCCTCAAGAGAGAGAAGGGAAAGGGGAAAGCGGAACCTCTAAAACCTATTTTTTTACTAATTTCTGGATAAGTAGAATTGAAAAAAGTTATAAAAAATAGCCTTTTCCACCCCCTTTTCCCCCATTTCCCCTCCTTTTTCCCCTCTTCCCCTTTGAGGCAGGGAAAGGAAAGAAATCTAATCAAAAGGTAAGGAAAAATTAACAATAGAACTGTTTATACCTATCTTCACACCTTTCTTGTTATCCTCTTCCACCACATAACCCTCGCTTTTCAGTTTCATCTTGAAGTTTTCCCTGGTCTCGGCTTTCTGGTTATTATCCCTGCAATATTCCCGATAATTGTTGAATAGAGGAGTCAGACCTATCTTGTTGTCATTATCAGGAACACACATCCTGGCACTCAGGAACATGACCACTGTATCCGTATCCTCCTTGTATGCCTGCTCCAAATTTTCAAGGGTGGAGGACTTGCTGAGTTTTTTCCCATTCCTGATAAATCTTCCCAGACCTTCGATAGCCCAGATGAGAATACCGGACAATTCACTTTTCAGTTTTTTAGCCAGATCAGGGTCAGCCTTACTCTTGTCTATCTTCACATCGAAAGGGACAATCAGTAACCTCCTCCTGAATCCGAAAGACGTATCACTACTATAAGGCATGGAGTTACAGTTGAAAGCGAGCCTTGCATAGTCCTTTAAAATCTCCGGTTCCTTATATAATCTTCTGGCTTCAACGGGTTCCCCACTCGTCAGTTGCTTGAAGATACCGTTGGCGAATATCTTGCCGTTGAAGTCGCTGCTGTAGTTCAGAAGCTTGTTCCTGATCATTGCCCTGCTGTATCCTTTATCATCACATAAGGAGTTTATGTTGTAGGAGCAGACATTATCCTCGCCAAGCAGGGCCATCACAATCTCGAAGAACACGCTCTTGCCATTGAATCCTGAACCTACACAACACAATGCCTTCTCCAGTTTGATGAAGGGATTGAGACAGCAACCGACAAACTCCTGCAATACTTCCTGAACATCTTTGGCTGGCAATACTTCATCCAGAAACTTATGAAACATGGGACACATCGCTTTGGGGTCATACTCATAAGGAAGGACATAGAAGAAATAGTCATCAGCCGAATGCTCCTGTTCCCTCACGCTTCCATCATGACCAATCACAAGGGTCGTATTAGTCAGATTGATTTTAACCACACCCTTATCCCGTTCTGTCTGCCTGTAAAGTGAGTAGCAGGCCTGTTCATGGACCTTGTTCGCTATCCTCACATTTCTGGCTGTATATTTGTCGGCTCCCATTTTCTGGAAAGCCTTGCCTAGGAAATGTTTCAGGTCAAGCTCGTTTATCGGTTCCCAGAACATCTTGTTATACAGATAGCACGTTTTTTTTCCCTCATTGATCACCAGGCCATATCCCAATTGTCCAGCTACTTCCCTCACTTTCTCGACAACAAGGACGGATTTGTTCTCATCAGTGATCTGTATGGAATAGATCTTCTCCTGAAAGAGTTTTTTCACATCAGGATCTGTCTCTTTTTCCAGTCTCCGGTACAGTCCACCGGCATAAATCTCCTTGAAATCCGTTTTCGGAATATTATCAAGGATCTCTTTAAGAATTTCATTTAAAGTCATTTTTTATGTTTTATGATGAAGCCCTATCCCATAAATGGGTTCAGGCTTTATCGGTTAATTACTCAATCAAGGTTTTATCTTTCTTGGAGTCGGATAAGCGTGGTATTCTTTTCCGTCCAAAAGACACCCGTTTTCTTTAGCACTACGTTTCACTCCGTCAGCACTCCAAGTACCCCACTGCTTAAAAAAAGAAAGCTGTACCTGTGGAAGCGTCACATTGGGATTTAATATTCAGAATCCAGTCCTTTTCCACTTTTCTGGCTCTGTTTCCCGATTCTCCACCAACGATAACCCAGTCAATATCAGACAAGTCAAGTGTTCCCAGGTCTTCCAGCAGAGGCTCACAACTGAGGAACCGTACCGGAGCATCCAGTTTCTTCAGGTAATCAATACGGCCTTTCATCTTCTGATTCTCGACTGTAACACCGAGCCAGACATTTTCAGGAATAGTATGAACTGAAAAATACTCATACATCCTCTCTGCCCGTTTTGTCAAAATCTGGAATGTATGCTGTGGACATTTAGTGATAACTTCCATTACTTTGTCGATGAAATCAAACGGAATATCCTTATGGAATAAATCTCCCATACTTACCACAAACACAAGCTTGTTCCCTTTCCATTCAAATGGCTCGTTTAAACATTCAGGATGGATAGTCGGGATAAAGCCATTCTGATATTTGGCCTGTCCCATAGCTTTCAGACGTTCGGCCATCATTCTTGCGTAACAATTCTTACATCCATCACTGATCGGATCACAACCCGCTGTAACGTTCCATGTGGTTGTAGTCCATGAGATTTTGCTGTTATTACTCATTGTTTCTTATTGTTTTTAAATTCAATACTATTATCCCTCTGTCCCTCAGTTTCTTATATCCTACACCCGGGATGTTTTTAGGCATAGAAGGGGCTGTAATAGAAATTTTCATTTTTTCCATTATCCTAAAATTTTTAATTATTGTTATTGCTTGTTCTCTTCAAATCCACAGACCGTTTCCAATTTCATAACCTCTCTTTGGAAACCATGATGAAAACGGTCTTGTGGAAAGTGGATATCTTCCGGTTCGCCTAGTCTGTTGAAACCACCAAGTTACCGGAAATATCATACAGTTCGATACTGTGTCCCAGTTCTTTCTCGATATGTTGCTTCAGTGTTTTCGGATTGATACCCGATGAGTCGGCATGGAATCTGATATTTTCCCGACATCCCCTGAAAGCGTTTGTCGCAATACTGCCTACATAAAACGAAATATGAATATCAGTCAGTGACTTGCATCCTTCAAATGCTGCCTCACCGATATCCGGATCCATCGGAAGGGTAACTTCCTTCAGGTTTATACATCCCTTGAACAGATTGGCCGGTACTGTATCCGCATAATCCGGAAGTATCACCTTTTCGACAGTCTTGTTTCCATAAAAAGCGTTGGAACATAACTCTGTTTCACTTCTCGACAGGTCAATACTAGTGTTCATCCGATTGTTATTTTCTTTAGAATTTTTCATGATTTGTTGTTTTATGGAATCCCCATCACCTCTCACATGATGGGGAAACCGGGATTAGTGTTTAAGATTGAAATCAGCAAATAATTCGTTCAGCTTGGTGATAATCATGTTATCCTTGCTCTGATTGGCACTCTTCTTCATCTGGCTTATTTCCTGTGCATTGGTAGCTCCTATGCCTTCAAGAAATGCAACCAACAGATTCATGGCCTCACTCCGTTTCATATCCCTTTTTATCAGGGAGTCCAGTTGCTTGTAAATCCATTCCGGTAATACTTTCCAACCGAGAACCTTGGCTGAATTCCCTTCAAAAGACTTGGCGGCTGCTTCATAAAGCTTCTTGTCTTCTTCAAATGATGTAGTATCAGCCAGCTCCTCCAGTTTTTGATCATTGGTCGAAGCCTTGATGCAGACTGTCTTTGAATTGGTTTTGCCACCATTTACCCAAAGACCATGCAGCGGAATCAGATCCGGTTTTGGCTTTCTCCTTTACCCACTCCAATTTTTCAGTTGATATACCTTTTTTTCTTTGGCAGTGGCAAGAAGTTGTGTCACCCAATCCATACCATCCCAAGGGTTCGTTGCTGAATTGGCCTCTCTCAACAACGTGGGAACATCATACTCGCTTATAAGAGGAAGATAGACATAACCCTCATATTCCGTCTTACCCTCTTTCTTCAGTTTCTTGTTCAACTGCCTGAGAGCCTCCATGCGGTGCTGCCCGTCAATTACAATAAGGATAAGATCAAGGTTCGGGGTATCCTCTGTGATTGGATTTCCGTTTTCGTCTTCCAGTTCCAGTCCCGCTTTTAGGCAAACAATGGCAGGTACGACAAGGAATGGAGATATGATACCTTTGCAGGCCAGAATGGAAGCTATTTTTTTCTTGACCTGTTTCGCATCAATATCACGGTTAATCTTGATACGCCCGAAAGTATAACCCATTCCAAGCAGTACAGATAAGGAGTAGATCATTTCCCATGTCAGCTTCATCGGTACTGCTTCTGGGGCTTCATCTTTGTTTTCTTCTGAATTAGTTTGTTGTGCATCACCAGCAGATGCACCTGCCTGTAGATCCTTATCCTCTACAGTGGATTCTTTCACATTTGACCCTTGCAGATCCAGTGTGGAAACTGCTTCATCAATTAGACTCTTTTCCATTTTTTTTTATTTTTAAATTTATGTTCTTCGACAATGACGGTCTGAAACTCATACGACAACTCCTTCACTAGATCCATACGATCTAATGTGATAGCTGCTCTTATTTTAAGAAGGAGCTTTTTTGCTTCTTCTCCATCAGTTGCAGCAGTTCCGGGTTATTCATACTTTGTTTCATACTTCATTGTTGTTTGAACGCTGCAAAGATCTATAGAGTTTATTTAATATCCTAATAATCAAATTGTTAGAACAGTTGTAAGAAGCGTTATAACGGTTATAGCAGAATGCTTGAAGTTAATTGATTGGAAATTAGACAGGGTGTTGGAAGATGAAAATCTTGTGGAAGTGGTTATAGCAAGAAGGTGTAACCGAATTGGGGTCGGGTGGGGCATAATATATGGCTCTTTTTTCCTTTTATATGAAAAAAACGTTTTAGTATTGTATCATGTTACTAAAACGTTCTCTTGTTGATGTGGTGTGTTATGTTTGGATTATAGTCGTTGGCGGCAATTTTGTGATATTCTTGGTTGACCTTGGAATATTGGTTTTGATGGTTGCTTTTTGAATTACTTTAGTTTTAATTCAGCTTAAAACAAGTTATCGGAAGGAGAAAATACTACTATCGGTTGTTGAACCTCTGTGTTCGTATACAGATTAAGTGGGTTTTCTTCTCCTTTGGTAATCTGAACTTTAGACTAACGATTTAAAAGGATAATTATTTTTCTATATTCGGATATAACTCTCTAATTTTTAGTAAAAAAGAATCTTTAGTCGTTTTTCCCCTCTTTTTTTTTTGCATAGGAAGAGAAGCTTGCCACGTTTTTAAACTGGTCGTCCTTACAGGAAAAGAACTTCTCTAGTTTCTCTCTTTTACTATCTTCTTTCTGGTAGAAATTTTTTTATTATGTAAAATAAATATGTCGCTTTTGCTTTCCATTCAATTTTTTCCACAGGATTTTGAGGTGGACAGATTCCAGTCAGACGGAATGCAAGAGTGGCCTTCGTTTCAGGAGTATCTTCGATATATTTGTCTTCTTTTGCCAGCCAGTTGATAAATTCCATAAATTTTGTTCCTCCTCCGGTTTTGACACAATCTTTTAGTTTACAGAAATAAGCATTTTGGTCAGGGACTGTGGTTTGTTCAAAATACTTCTCGGGTAACTGGAATGGAACGTTCTCGTCATTGCTTTTCTGCGGGGATATAGTTACGGTTGCTCCCCTTTGAAGATATTTGGAACAGAATTTCTCTATTCCTGTAACTTCCAATTCTTCATTGCTTAAATGATTTCTTAGAATTGAATACATATTATATGCCTTGTACTCTTTTTTTTCTCTGTATCTATAGATTTTAAATCTATTCCAAAAAAGGGCATGAAATAGTGGATCAAGTACTTTGTTCTCATATTTCTGTATTTCGTCTAGAATGATGCACGGTTCCCTTTTTCTTCCTGGGGAGGATCTTCCATTAGTAGTATCTCCGATGACAATTCTATTTTTTGTTGGTATAAAAATCTGAGATGTTCAAGTTTCAGATTAATGTAACAGATCTTTTGTATTGAACTTAAATCGCAATTGTTATCATGGATGGCTTTTTATGAACTTTTTCTTTTTATTCATTTTAAAGTTTTCAATGAGAAGATCTAAAATTGCATTGGGACAGGGTATTGATTTAATAAATCCCAGTGCTTTGGACTCGTATCTCATTTTTTTTAAGGCCTCATAAAGTTGTTCTGCTGTGATTCTCATATCCGGAATAAAGGGTATTTTATTCAGGGAATTTATGGAAGCCATTGGCAGAAGGTTGTTTTCGACAATGAATATGCAGACACTAGATATATAAGAATCCCACAATGTGTTTTGTGTTTTTCTGAAAATATATTGCATAGCAGTTGTCAGCCCGTCTGTGACAGGAACAGACTGATCTGTTTTTTCTTTGAGAACATAGTACACTCGGTTACAATATTCATTTCTGATTTGTAGGGGGATTTCAAGAAAGTCATGCTCTGCTTTTGCAACATCCTTGTTGGTTTTCAAAGAAGAATCAGAATCTCTCTTTGTTACAATATATAATATAACTTTTCCAAGCTTATCTTTTATTAATTCTTCTTGTCTAGCCGATATTTCCAAATTTTGTACTGCAAATCTTCCTAAGTCACTCAAATATTGCAGATACTCATTGCTTGTTTGTATAAATTCATGTTCCATGGTATAATTATTTCTTATTTATTCTCGTATCTTTTCTTTTCCTAGTTAGACGTTCTATATAAACCATTGGTACACAGTTTATCATATCTTTATCCCAATATGCTTTCTTGTGGAGAGTATTAACATAGAACGTACCCACAAGTGTAAAAGTCATGTTATCCAGTCTTTGTTCCTTGAGCTGTTCTATCTTTTTTTTTTTCTTACCCATATCATGGATAGTTCTGATCGTCACTTTTTTCCAGAAGGATGTCGTTTTGCCTTCCCACGGTTCAATATTAATACCGGTGATGTATCTATGGGTGATTCTCCTCATGGTTTCCATATCCGTTCCATTTTTTAAGGTGTCATAGGACTGGTTGAGTGAGTCAAGCATGTCGTCAAAGGTAATGTCTGCCTGAATCTGTTTCTCCATATTCTGGATTGCAGCCTCATATTTTCTTATGTTGTCCTGCTCTGCCTTTATTATGCCATTCTGCTTTTTTGTCAGTTCTTCGTATTTCTCTTTCGTGAAACGGCCATGGACAAAATAGTTCTCGTCAAGGTCGGAACGTCTCTGCATGGTTGATTCCAATATCCCACGTGAATAGGCTATTTTCTGATTGTAGATGCGTATTTCCTCTTCGTATGTTTCTTTTGCATCGTTGCGTTTACAGATCATATCCTCATGTAATTCTTGGAGAGCCACGTACCATGCCAATGATTCTATTACATTCACATTAATGTCCGGTGAATGAAGTAATCCCTTTTCTACAGCATTATGTTTTACTCTACATGAATATGTTGCATCCATAAGATTAACTGAATATGATGCACCACAAGAGCAACGGATTAAAGGTGTTAATAGGTGAGGAGTTTTTGCTTTGGAACGGGTCCTGTTTTCTTCCCTTTTCTTACGGCATTTCTCCCATGTATCATCATCTATAATCTGGGGATAGATATTGTTACTAGTTCTTATGCCACGATAGATTGGATTCTTTAGTAAACCATACATCTCTGCTTTCACGTTGGTTACAGACAGATTCTTGAAATAGCCTCTGGACTTTAGCTCTTTCCCTAATTCCGTCAAGCTGTATTCACCGGAAATATACATATCAAATACGAGGCGAACTAACTTGGATCCTTCTTCATCAATTTGCCAATAACCATCTTCGGAAACTTTATACCCAAGTGTTATTTTGCCGCCCATATACTTACCTTTGTTGAAGCCTTCTTTTTTGGCTCTGGAAAAACGGGCAATCTTGTTCCTCATTTCTGATTCTGCAAGCTGGGCGTATAATGTGAAGATAGTCTCAGCTCCTTCATCAATGGTTTTATCATCTTTGAGCAATCTAATTCTTGGCTCTTTGATGATTAGCTGGATTCCCTTGGTGGTAAGATATTCAAGGATACTGAACAATATCTTTTTCCTTCTGGCTATACGTGAGATTTCCCAAGCGAATACACAGTCATATTCACCTGTTTCAAGCAGCTCTTTCATGCGGTTAAGGCCGAATCTTTCTTCTTCATCCAATTTAATAGCACTTTCTTTTGTGGCTATTGAAGAAATGTCCTTATCTTTATATCCATAGAAATGAGCCCAGATCATATAGCTCCTTTTCCTGTTCTTCATAGGATTGGGCTTCTGTAGAAACTCTGACTAGTAATATACATTTCATAGTGAAAGAATATATTATTGGTTACGGATACAAATATAGAAAAAAAATTATCCACCACCAAATCGTATATTTATGTTACTTGCGAAATTGTATGATGGGGACTACGGAAAGGCCGGATGGCAATCAGTGAACTGTCTTTTCCTAATTTTCCTGCTACTGAATGTATTTTAGTCGTTTCCAGACTTTCACCCAATGAAAGGGGAGGGAGAATGCTTGGCATACACTTTGCCATCATGGACTTCCCACTTCCGGGTGAACCGATCATAATCAGGTTGTGTCCTCCGGACGCGGCTACTTCCAATGCGCGTTTTACACTTTCTTGTCCTTTCACATCAGCAAAATCGTATGGAAAGCTACTTTGGTGTTCATAGAATTCCTCCCGTGTATTGACGATGCTAGGCTCCAGATTGCGTTCATTATTGAAAAATTCGATGACCTCTTTGATATTTTCTACGCCATATACTTTCAGGTTGTTTACTACAGCAGCTTCCCGCGCATTTTGTTTGGGAAGTATGAAGCCTTCAAAACCTTGCTCGCGGGCACTGATAGCTATGGAGAGGGCTCCTTTGACTGGTTGAAGGCTTCCATCCAGGCTAAGTTCTCCGATAATAAGATAACGTGAAAGTTTTTCTTCCGATACGATTTGGGTAGCGGCCAATATTCCGATTGCTAGCGGAAGGTCGTATGCAGACCCCTCCTTGCGTATGTCGGCAGGGGCCATATTCACTACAATTTGACAAGTGGGGAATTTATATCCGTTTACCTGTAAGGCGGATATAATACGTTCATGACTTTCTTTTACGGCAGAGTCCGGCAGACCGACAAGAAAGAATTTTATACCGCGCGAACTATTGACTTCAATAGTTACAATGGTAGCGTCGATACCTTGAACGGCTGCTCCATAGACTTTTACCAGCATTCTTTTATTTTTTATTTTGTCTCTTTCGAGCACGTTCTGCCTCTTTGGCGGCTTTTTCTTTCTCTTTATCTTGTTCTGTCAGCTGTCTCACTTTGTCTATCAGTTCTTTGCCCCGTATATCTTGTGTGATGACCCGCTTGTCAGGACCTATCAGTATATTGGCAGGAATCCGGGTTATGCCTTGTTGCTTGACAATGGAATTGTTCCAGCCTTTGAAATCGCAAACTTGTTTCCATTGCGTGGTATCTCTTTGAATGATTTTCTCCATCCATTCCTTTTTATCCAGATCAAGGGAGAGGCTGATAATAACAAACTTATTCTTTTTTCAATGCCTTTTGTACGGGTACTAAAGAATCTTGTGTGGCAATGCTTTCTTTGTTCCAGCTTGCCCAAAAATCCAAAAGGACATATTTCCCTTTTACGCTGTTCCAGTTGATGGTCTTTCCTTCTCTGTCCGTGCACGAGATGTTGGAAACGTAGCGATGATCTGTCAGTTCTTTTTTCTCACTTAATTTATTCTGGAGTTCTATAATATAAGGTGTGTCTTTTATAATACCGCTTAGTCCTTTTATCAGCTGATCTATGTGGTTGTAATCAGGAAGCGAGTCCTGTACGTAATATTTGTCTATCAGATAGATATTGCTGTACGAGCTTGGATTGGTTTTAATCAACGAATCCACAGCAGCCATAACGGCAGTTTTGTTATTTTCTAATGTGCTAAGGTACTGGATATGTTTTGCCAGTTGTGCGTTTTCTCCCTTTCCTTTAACCTCTATCTCTCCGACCATTCCGTTTAGGGTAACACTTTCTCCTTTATCAGCATATATCGGTAAGATTTGTTTTTCTCCTAATAGTAATGAGAAGATAGTAAATGTGTCAGGGGTAATGGTGTAAGTGAATTTACCTTTTGAGAGGAGTATGGTATCCAGCTTGTAATCGGGTTCTTGATAAAATACTAATATAGTGTCTGAAGGGAGTCCTTTAAATGCTTCCTTCTAAGGTGAATGTATTTTTCTTGCCGCAGCCGCTTGCCAGCACAACAAGAGTGAAAAGAAAGAATAGTAATTTTTTCATTTCAAGATATTTTTTGCGAAAATACGCATTTTGTGGCTAAAGGCAGGTATAAATGAAGGTTATTTTACATAAAAAGGCCGGAAGCTTCATCACGAAGCCTCCGGTTTCAGTCATAATCATCTAAAAAACTAGACAAGATGATATCTAGTTATATTATTTGATAGAATCAGCAAATTTAGCGAATTCGCGGTCGTTTGCAGCTCTCTGAGCCATTGAAGCGTCCTTAGCGATTGCACTCTTAATGCTGCTGCTTACCAATGAAGCATTGTTAGTGCGGGCACCAACGATAGCCATTAAGTAGTCAGTCATTGCATCAGGATTCTTGATAGCAGACAAAGTTGCTTTTGCCTTGTTGTAGTCTTTAGCCAAAATCTGAGCTTGAGCAGCACTGTTAGTCTTAGCATCACCAAATGCATTTACAGCTCTGTCATACTGACCTTGTTTGATATACAAGTTACCCAAAGCTTCACCGGCAGCATTAGCACCTGTAGCTTTGCCTAAGTAAGATTCGGCAGCAGCTACATTACCTTTAACCAATTCGCAAAGACCAAGGTTTGCGTTTACTTCAGGAGCGTTAGCATTCTTAGAAGCAGCTTGTTTGAAGTAACTTTCTGCTTTAGCAGCGTCACCGGCAGCAAATGCCAATTCACCTAAGTTATTGTAAGCACGGAAGTCGTTAGGATACAGCTGAGTTGTCTTAGTGAAGATAGCTTCTTTGCGAGCATTATCGTTAGTCAAAGTAGCAGCATACAGTAATTCTTCTACGCTCAATACTTTAGCATCTGTGTTGAATGCTTCGTTGATTTCGTCATCGCTGCGACCGATGATGTCATAGTTGGCAGTCAAACGAGCACGACGTAACTGAGGCAGGATTTCGTCAGCCAAAGTTTTGTAAACTGAAGAGATGTTCTTGATTTCAGTTTCTCTTTGTTCGGGATCCTGATACATAGAAAGAACACGCAAGATCAAGTCTTTGTCCTGCAAGTTTGATTTAGAAACCAATTCTTGGAAGCCTTCCCAGTCTTGTGCAGTATATTTAGCATCAAGGTTAGCATCGATCTTGCCCTTCTTCAACTGACGCTGCATATATTTTTCTGTGTTGTTCTCACGGTTTTCAGCCAAGCCGGTGTTCAATTCAACACCACCATCAGGAGAAGCGTATGCAGAGATTTCGATGTTGTTTAATTTGTAGTTCTTAGTGTCAGCATTGATTTCAGCAACTTTCTTGTGGAATTCTTTCATATCGTCTGAATTCAATTCGCTGTTGCGTAAGTTAGCTTGTTGGATTAAGAACATGATGTTGGCAGTCTGAGCGTCTTTGATAATGCGCTGGAAAGCGTCATTAGCGTATGATGCGTTGGAGCTGGCAGCAGTAGGCAATTCAGAAGTAGCGATTACACCGTCAGCAATTTTCACAGAAGGAATAGTATATGTCTTTTTGCCTTTTGTGATTTTGAAATCAAGATATAATTCAGAGTTAGCCATTTCAGGAACATAATCGAAAGAAGCTTTCATAGTGTAGCTGCCACCTACCTTATAAGAGATAGTCTGTCCGTTTCCTTCTACTTTTTCACCTTGGAATACAGCGGGCTGACCTTTAGCTTCGCCACCTTTCCATCTCAGAACGGGGGTAACTTCAACAGTAGCTTTTTTCTTCATGTACTTCTCGGGGAACTTACCGTTGATAGTTACAGGCACTTTACCACCGATTGCTTCAAGCACTTCAGGGTTAGTTGTGAAATAGTCAGAAGACAATTCTCCCATCTTGCCGCATGATGATAAGGCAAGGACCAATAAAGCCACAAGGGGCAAATACAACTTTTTAATCATAGTTACTAATTATTTAACGTTTGTAATGTAAAATTCGCTATAGTACGTTTTTTTGTGCGTCTCTTTGGGGGACAAAGATAGGAAAAACTCTATTATATGCTAGCTTCTTAGCCTGCTTTTTTTTCAATTTATCTTAAAATATTTTAGAATATAGAACCTTTATTATCTTTTTCTCTGAATTTGATGTTACGGGGGTGGTGTTCTATGATTTCACTGCGTAGCATATTGCGGTCAATGTGTGTATAAATTTCTGTAGTCCCGATACTTTCGTGTCCCAGCATACATTGAATGGCACGCAAGTTGGCGCCTCCTTCCAGCAAATGTGTTGCAAAAGAATGGCGGAAAGTGTGAGGACTGATTGTTTTTTTTTCAGACCTATCCGGGCTGCCAGTTCTTTGATGATATGGAAAACCATGATGCGGGAGATGTTCTTCCCGAAATTGCTGATAAAGACAAAGTCTTCAAATCCCGGCTTTATTTTCATCAGGTTACGGTCGGTGAAGTAGAGCCTGATTTCCTTGATGGCGCGCGGTGAAATAGGAACCAGCCGCTGTTTGCTTCCTTTTTTTCCTTCCACTTTGATGAAGCCTTCTTCAAAATAAAGTTCGGATAATTTCAGGTTGCAGAGTTCGGAAACGCGGAGCCCGCAACTGTAAAGCGTTTCCAGTATGGCCCTGTTGCGCTGTCCCTCTTTGGTGCTGCGGTCTATGCTTCCTATCAGCAGGTCTATCTCTTCTACAGTCATTACTTCGGGCAGTTTGAAACCTGTCTGGGGGGATTCCAGCAATTCTGTCGGGTCGGCTTTCAGGTAATCTTCCATAATGAGGAAACGGTAGAAAGAGCGGATGCCCGACAAGATACGTGCCTGCGAACGGGGGTGGATGCCGATATCATGTAATCCGGCCGAGAAATCTTCCAGATTTTCAAGCCGGACATCCAGAATGTTGATGTTTTCTAATGTAAGATAAGCCAGTAACTTGTCCAGGTCAGTAAGATAAGCCTCTACCGTATTGTCAGATAACGATTTCTCCAACTTTAAATATTGCTTGTATTTCGCTAATATCTTGTCCGTTTTCTCGGTTCTTTTCATTTCTTTTTTCTAACTTTGTACCCAAATTCCCTGCAAAGGTATTAAAATTCAGACATAGCATAAATATGAAAATACAAATTATTAATGGACCTAATATCAATTTATTAGGCAAACGTGAACCTTCCATTTATGGCGCTGTTTCATTTGAAGACTATCTGGTGGAATTGCGCCGTACTTATCCGGACATTGAAATAGCGTATTATCAGTCGAATGTGGAAGGTGAGATGATCAATAAAATACACGAAGTGGGTTTTGATTATGACGGCATCGTCTTGAATGCAGGGGCTTATACCCATACTTCTATCGCTTTACAGGATGCTATACGGTCTGTGACGGCTCCTGTGATTGAAGTGCATATTTCAAATGTACATACCCGTGAGGAGTTTCGCCATAAGTCGATGATTTCCTGTGCTTGTGCGGGAGTGATTTGTGGGTTCGGGCTTCATTCATATCGTTTGGCGATTGAGGCTTTGTTGATGAGAAAATAAAAAGTTTAGGTATAATATAAGGTGATAAGATTATGATGTTGAAACAGACAAAAATCGTGGCGTCCATCTCAGATGAGCGTTGCGAGGTAGAGTTTATAAGAGATCTTTTCAAGGCCGGTATGAATGTGGTCCGTATGAACACGGCGCATGCTTCGCGTGAAGGTTTCGAGAAGTTGATTAGAAATGTGCGTGAGGTTTCCAATCGCATTGCTATATTGATGGATACAAAAGGGCCTGAAGTGCGTACTACTGCTATTGCAGGCGGCGAGCCTATTCCTTATCAGATTGGTGACAAAGTGAAGATTGTAGGTAATCCTGCACAAGAAACGACCCGTGAATGTATTGCTGTATCTTATCCCGGTTTTGTGCATGATCTTCAGGTGGATGGCGATATTCTGATTGATGATGGTGATCTGGAGCTGCGCGTGATTGAGAAGACAGACGAGTATTTGTTGTGTGAGGTGCAGAATGAAGCTACTTTAGGTAACCGTAAAAGTGTAAATGTTCCGGGTGTTCGCATCAATCTTCCTTCGCTGACAGAAAAGGACCGTAACAATATATTGTATGCTATTGAAAAGGACATTGATTTCATAGCACATTCGTTTGTTCGTAATAAGCAGGATGTGCTGGATATCCGTCAGATACTGGATGCATACGGCAGCGACATTAAGATTATCGCCAAGATCGAAAATCAGGAAGGAGTGGACAATATTGATGAAATATTGGAAGTGGCCGACGGAGTCATGGTGGCTCGTGGTGACTTGGGTATTGAGGTTCCTCAGGAACGAATTCCCGGCATTCAGCGTCTGTTGATCAAAAAATGTATTCTGGCAAAGAAACCGGTGATTGTTGCTACCCAGATGTTGCATACCATGATTAATAATCCGCGTCCTACCCGTGCTGAAGTGACCGATATTGCCAATGCTATTTACTACCGCACGGATGCATTGATGCTGAGTGGGGAAACGGCATACGGCAAGTATCCGGTGGAAGCCGTGAAGACGATGGCCAAGATTGCAGCGCAGGCCGAGAAAGATAAACTGGCCGAGAATGACATCCGTATTCCTTTGGATGAAAACTCCAATGATGTAACGTTCAAGCTCGGTAAAACACGGGAGAGAAATCATCGCCATTGCGGGCGTCAACGGCGCCGAGAAATCGACCCTCGCCAAAATGCTCTGCGGATTGCAAAAGAACAGCTCCGGTACTGTTTTGTGGGCTGGAAAACCGATGAGCCGGCGGTTGAGACGGAAAAAAGGCATACATGGTCATGCAGGATGTAGGACACCAGCTCTTTACCGACAGCGTGGCGGCGGAATGCGCGCTTGGCATAAAAGCTCCGAACAAAGACGAGATTGACCGCACATTAGAAAAGGTGGATCTGCTGGCGTATAAGGAACGGCATCCCTTGTCTCTTTCCGGCGGGCAGATGCAGCGCCTTGCGGTTGTGGTGAGCGATATCTGCGGCAAGGAGCTGCTGGTGTTCGATGAACCTACCAGCGGACTGGATCTGAAAAGCATGGAAGAGGTGGCACCTTGACACGAAGCCTTGCGACGCAAGGCAAGGTACTTTTGATCATCACACATGATATTGAGTTTATGATGCAGATTTGCACAAGAATACTGTTCATTCGGGACGGAGAAATCATGAAGGATCTTTCCGGTGGGCAGAAAGAAAAAGATTGTAAGACTTTTGCGAGGTGAGGGAATGATGGCGGGAAAAAGAAAACTCGGCGATGACGATTCTGATGGATTTTGCGAAGCCGTGCAAAGGGAAACTGATCGGCTCCGTTGTACTTGCGGTTTTTGGGGGCACTTTGCGGCATGATCCCCTACATTGCGGTGTCCCGCGGGATCATTATGATCTGCCACGAAGACTATGCTTTCAGCAAGTTGGCGTTTCTGGCATTGATTGCTTTTGCGGGCTATCTCGGGCAGGTGTGGTTCGAACGTTTTCTACAATGAAAAGCCATGAGTCTGCCTTTATCATTCTGCGGAATATCCGCATGGCGATAACAGAGAAGCTCTCCCGCGTCCCCATGGGAACGATCCTTGATACGCCGTCCGGGAAATTCAAAACGATCATCGTGGACACCGTGGAAAAGCTGGAGCTTCCGCTGGCGCATATGGTACCGGAGCTCACTGCCAACATCCTAATCCCAATTCTAATGCTCGTATACCTCTTTAGCCTTGATTGGAGACTCGCGCTGATATCTCTTGTGACGATTCCGGTGGGCGCCTTCTGCTATATGGGGATGATGAAGGATTACGAGAAGAGATATGCCAGAGTACTTGCCGCCGGGAAAAACATGGATGCCGCAACGGTGGAATACATCGGCGGCATCGAAGTGGTGAAGACGTTCAATCAGGGTGAACGCTCATATAAAAAATACGCCGACGCCGTGGCGGAAGAACGAGACGCCAAGGCGACTTGGTTCAAGCAGACCAACGGCTACTATGTGATGGGGCTTTCCATCCTGACGGCAACGCTTGTGGGCGTGCTGCCTTTGGGAAGCTGGCTATTTATAAACGGAAGAGTCGAAGCGGGTACGCTGATCACCTGCATCATTCTCGCCCTTGGACTCGTAAAACCGCTGATTCAGGCATTGCAGTACACCGACAGCCTGGCCATGGTGGATTCCACCGTAAAAGGAGGTAGGGAATCTTCTGGATGAGCCGAGCTTGTGCGGCCGACCGAGAGCTGTCCTTGCGGACGCCGATGTATCCTTTGATCATGTTACCTTCCGGTACAAAGAGACGGAGGTTTTGCATGGAATTACCTTTGACTGCGCCAAAAACGGTATGACGGCCATTGTGGGTCCCTCCGGCTCCGGTAAATCTACCATTGCGCGGCTCATCGCCTCCTTCTGGGAGGCGGAGAGCGGCGGCGTCCGTATTGGCGGCGTGGACGTGCGGAACATCCCTCTTCCTCAGATAATGGAGCTTGTCTCATATGTATCGCAGGATAACTTTCTGTTCCATCTGTCTATCCGGGAAAATATTCGTATCGGAAAACCGGAGGCCACAGACGCAGAGATCGAAGCAGCAGCAAAAAAAGCGAGCTGTCACGATTTCATCGCCGCTCTGCCGGAGGGCTATGATACGCTGGCGGGCGATGCGGGAAGCCACCTCTCCGGCGGGGAAAGGCAACGGATCGCCATTGCAAGGGCTATTCTAAAGAACAGCCCGATCGTGGTGCTGGATGAGGCCACGGCATTTACCGATCCCGAAAATGAGGCCATTATTCAAGCATCCATTGCAGGGCTTGTAGCAGGAAAAACTTTAATTGTCATTGCGCATCGGCTGTCTACCATTACAAAGCAGATAAGATCCTTGTCGTGGATAAAGGAAATGTCGCTGCGGAAGGCACTCATGAGGAGCTTCTTGAAACAAGCAATCTATACAAGGAATTGTGGAGAGCCCATATGCAGGGGCCAAAGATACCGCAGAGGAGGTGGCGTGATGATAAGGTTGTTTCAAAAGGACTTTTGTTGTTCTCGGGCTTACAGAAGAAGCGTCTTATCCGCTCTTTCCTTGCATACCTTGTCAGCTCATTCTTTGAGATGATCCCAATCATGGCCATTCTAACGGTGCTCACAGGAATCATGAAGCAGCTTTCCGGCGATGTTATGCCTGAAAGCACGATCTGGATTTCGCTTGGCATCATGATCGTTTCCATTGTAGGGCGAATTGTATTTGTCAATCTTTCTGCCAATGCCAGAACTCTTGGCAGCTTCGCGTTCGGGTCGGAAAAGCGCATGGAGATCGGCGAACGTCTGAAGAGGGTGCCTATGGGCTATTTCAATGAAAACAGGCTCGGTGATATCACTGCGGCGGTGACGACCACCCTTGGCGATCTGGAGCAGCAGTCCGTTACCATTATGGAAAATGTGGCGGGCGGGTTTATCCACGCCATTGTGATTGGCGTTTGGCTTATGATCTATGAGTGGCGGATCGGGCTGATCTCTTTGGCCGGAGCTTGCCGTGGCGCTCATTGTTTATTCGTTTATCGGCAAGGTCGGCAGGAAATACGCGCCCCGCCGTCAGGCTGCCCAGGCTGGTCTGGTCACTGCCGTTTTGGAATATGTGCGGGGCATGGGCGTAGTCAAGGCGTTTGGGTTGGCGGAACGCACCGGAAAAAGCAGTTGACGCCGCAATTGAGGAAAGCAAAGAGGCAAATATCGTGCTTGAAAAGGCGTTTTCAAAAATGACAGCGCTCTATCAGACGGTGTTCAAGCTCGCACGGGCGGCTATTCTGGTTTTTGCGCCCTATCTTCTGGCAGGAGGAAGCATCACGCCGGAGAAGTGCCTGCTGCTTCTTGTGTCCAGCTTCATGATCTATGCCGCCGTGGAGGTGGCGGGCAGTATGTCCTCCATTGCCCGCGCGGTGGAGGCTTCCCTGGACCGGCTGGATAACATCATGGACATTCCATCCCTGGACGAAAACGGGGCTGATCTTATGCCGGAAAATTTCCAATATTGAAGTGAAGAACATGTCCTTTGGATATGGGGGAAAAAGGAGGTATTACATCAAATCAGCTTAAGCGTACCCCAGGGAAGCTCCTGCGCCATTGTTGGTCCCTCCGGCGCCGGAAAAACCACGCTGGTCGGTCTGATTGCCCGTTTCTGGGATGTAAACGAGGGACAGATCACGCTCGGCGACCGGGATGTGCGGGAATATACCAGCGGCAGCCTTCTAAAGAATTTCGCCATCGTATTTCAGAATGTGTATCTCTTTGAGGACACCGTCGAGAACAATATCCGGTTTGGCAGACCGGACGCGAGCGAGGATGAAATCATAGCGGTCGCAAAGAAAGCCTGCTGCCATGACTTTATCATGACGCTGCCCGATGGCTATCAGACAAAGATCGGCGAAGGCGGCTCCAGCCTCCGGCTGGAGAAAAGCAGCGAATCTCCATTGCAAGGGCAATTCTGAAGGACGCACCCATCGTCATTTTGGATGAAGCCACAGCCAGCGCGTGGATCCCGAAAACGAGCAGGAGCTGCAAAGGCCATCCGGGAGCTGACAAAAGGCAAAACGATCCTGATGATTGCCCACCGTCTGTCCACCGTGCGCACGGCAGATCAAATCATCGTGCTGGAGAACGGCAGGATCATTCAACGCGGAAACCATAGGGAGCTGATGCGCGAAGACGGCCTGTACAGGCGCTTTTGTGGGGAATGCGCAGCCAGGCAATCGGCTGGACGCTGAAAGGCGGGAAAGCACATGGATAGAAGGTTAGACAAAAGATACTTGACCGGAGCGGTATCTGCAATGGAAAAACAGTATGGTGCGGAAAAAAGACAGACTCGATCATAGAAGATGCATGGAGGCGTTATGCGGAAATCGTGGATGAAAACGCCGACGAGCCGAAAAAGATGTATATGCATACGCGGAAACGCATCTATCCTGCCATCGCCGCCTTTGGCGCCATGACGGGCAACGGAATCTCCCGGGAGGAAGCGGCGGCTTTTTCTGAACAGATATTATGAAAAAAGCGGGCAGCGGGCGTTGGTGCAAAAATCCGAGGGGCAATGAGGATACCAGGCCTGTATAAGCTGGTGCCGAAGTTCTTTGCCAAAATGACAAAAAGCTCCTTTGGAGAGGACTGCGGTTTTCGGGCTAATTGGATACGAACGGAGCAAGAGGAAATGTGCTTCGACATGCTGGCCTGCCCCTATCAGGACACCTGTGTGAAATACGGCTGCCCGGAGATTGTGGCCGGCTTTTGCCGCGCGGATGACGAGGCCTACGGACATATGCACCCAAAGCTCAAATGGGGACGGACAAAGACGCTCGGACAGGGCGGAGACTGCTGTGATTTCAGACTGACAATAGAGTAATGGCCCTATGAAAAGACTGATGAGTTACAAGACCCTCCAATGCTTTCTTGCGGCGCTGATTATGATTGCGTTCCTCGCTCCTTCTGCATATGCATCCGGTGCACCGGACACATATGAGGCAAGCGCAAACGCTGTTTCCGAAAAAAAAATATATTGGCAAAACGGTTCCGGGCGCGTGTGTCGTAATTTCAGAGCATGACAATAGGGTGACGAGCATGACGTTCCGACTGGCTCATGACTATGTTCCCGCGGGACCTCTAAACGGCTTTGCCGGCAGCTTTCTGTCATTGGGAAGTTATATTCTGCTGACGGTTCTGTGGCTTGCCATTTTGATCGTATTGGGCTCAAAAGATCGTTTGCAAACGCAGCTCTTTTCAATGGCAAAGGATTATACTTCCCATATGTGGGCTCATTCTTGGCGCGGCGGGGATTGCCGGAATGCTTCATTGGTTTTTCTCTTTACACAATTATTTCGACGGAGTTGAACATAGTAGCAGGTATAGGAATTGCAGCGGCCATCTGCGGGATTTTCACGGAACTCAGCTATGTTGTAAAGAGAAAAAAATAGAGCATCAGTACTTACGATTGTTTTATTTGCATTGCAAATTATAGCTGCGTGGATGCTCGGATTCCTTAACAGTAGTATAAATTAACAGAAAACGGAGGAATGGATTTATGGACGAAAAGAAAAAGTGGACGGTTAAGGATGTGATCACAACGGTATTGCTCTCCGCAGTACTGATCGTGATCCAGCTCGTCGTCAATATGGTCTGCATGGCCAACGACTTTGTCAGCATGGTGCTGTCGGTGGGGATTACCATGTTCCTCTGCGCGCCGGTCTATATGCTCATGGTCAGCCGGATCGGCAAGCGGTTTGTGACGCTGATCTATATGACGCTGCTTGGCGTGATTTTTCTCCTGCTTGATGGGCAACTGGTTTTTGCTTCCCCTACTTTATCGTTACGGGCGTCATCTGCGAGGTGATTCTGTGGAAGGAAGGCTCCTGCCAAAAGCCGAAACGGCTGACTGCCGCTTGGACGGCGGCGAGCCTTTTATACAACGGGGTCAATCTGCTCCCCATCTGGTTCTTCTGGGACACCTACTACGATTTTGCACTGGCAAGCGGCATGGAGCAGAGCTACATCGATTCCTATGTGCGTTACTACACCTCTCCCAGCTGGCTGGCCTTTATTCTGCTGTTTACGACGCTGATGGGCTTTTTAGGCTGCATGGTCGGCAGTCGGCTGATCCGCAGGCATTTTAAGAAGGCCGGCGTTCTATGAGGGCGGACGCATCCTTTGCGGTGCCGGTCAAGCTGTGGGCGCTGCTGTGCGTCTTTGCCGGAGTGACTATCGGCGGGAATGTGCTGCTTACCTGCATCCTGACCGGCGGTGCGCTTCTTTATCTCGTCCTGCAGCGGAGCTTCCGCCTTGCCGCGTCCTATGGCTGCTTTTATCTGCTGCTGGCGCTGCTGCTCTGCGGCATCCGCTTCCACGGGCTGCATATGCCGGTCTTTTTCGGAGTTTTATGTTCTGATGTTCTGGAATCTGTCGCCAATCTTTCTGGTGTCATGGGATCTGATCACCACGCCGCCGGGAATGCTCTCCGCGTTTTTATCCCGCCTCCGTATGCCCACCCCGTTCATTCTCGGGCTTCTTGTGGTTTTTCGCTTCTTCCCCACCATGCGGGCGGAGCTGAAGGGTGTAGGCAGGTCGATGAAAAATCGAGGGCTGACCGCGGCGGGGCAGCTGCTCGCGCATCCCCTGCAGAGCATGGAGTATGTGCTGGTTCCGTTTCTTCTTCGGGTATTGCAGCTCGCCGATCAGCTTTCCGTTTCCGCCGTTGCAAGGGGCGCGGAACGTCCGGGCGTGCGCGGCAGCTATTATGACAAAAGGGCTGGGACGCGGGATTATATTGCGGCAGCCGTGTGTGCGATAGTCACGGCTTCCTATTTGGTTTTGGAAAGGAGCATGGCATGATCGAGCTTATACACGCTTCTTTCCAATACGAAAACTCGGACAGAGGTGTACAGGACATTTCCCTCTCGGTAAAAGGCGGCGAATGCGTCGTGCTGACGGGGCTTTCCGGCTGCGGCAAGACCACCGTGACAAGGCTTGTCAACGGGCTTGCGCCGTCCTATTACCCCGGAGCTTTCAGCGGGAGCGTGAGGATAGACGACAAGGACATATCAAGGCTTTCCACATGGGAGATCGGGCGTTTGGTGGGAAGCGTTTTTCAGGACCCCAAAAGCCAGTTCTTTTCCTCCGAGCTTGCCGGAGAGGTGGCCTTTCCCTGCGAGAATTACGGCCTGTCCGCCCGGGAGATACGGGAGAGGACGGACGCCGCCATAGAGGCGTTGAAGCTGTCCCGTTTGAAAGACAGGGCAGTTGACGTCCTCTCAAGCGGAGAAAAGCAGCGGGCGGCCATTGCGTCCGTATATGCCATGAAGCCAAAGGTCTTTGTGTGCGACGAGCCGACGGCCAACCTCGACGCCGCAGGGACGAGGCAGCTTGCGCAGACCCTTCGGCAGCTCAAGGAGCAGGGCTTTACCCTGCTCATCGCGGAGCATCGGATCGACTGGCTGATGGGGATCGCAGACCGGTTTTTGTATCTGCAAGACGGCAGGATAGTGGCCGAGTACGCGCCACGGGACTTGCTTCTTCTGCCGGAAGCAGACATCTTAGGCATGGGTCTGCGCTCTCCGCACGAGGGAAAGTGCCTTCCCGCTCCCTCCGTATTGGACGAAAGCCCTGCCGTCTTGAAGACAGCAGGGCTCTCGAAAAGAATAAGCAGAGAAGTTATTTTTGAGGATATTTCCCTCTCCTTTCCGGAAGGCAAGGTGACCGCCATAACGGGGCAAAACGGCGCGGGGAAAACCACCCTTGCGCAGATCCTCTGCGGGCTGGCGAAGCAGACAAGGGGACATATCCTGATAGACGGGAAAAAAGCAAGAGCGGCAGTCCGGCGCAGGGAGATCTATTACTGCGGCAACGACACGTCAACGCAGTTTTTTACGGCAAGCGTGGCGGAGGAGCTGCTGCTGAATACCGAATTGACAGAAGAAAGCAAGAGCAATGCAAGGAGCCTTCTCAACGAGCTTGGACTTTACGAGTACAGGGACGCGCACCCGTCTGCCCTGTCCGGCGGGCAGAAGCAGCGCCTTGCCATTGCCTGCGCCATCTTTTCCGGCCGCAGGATACTGATACTTCGATGAGCCCACCAGCGGCCTTGACGGGCGGAACATGTGCCTAATCGCAGAAAAACTGAGAAGCGAGGCGCGGCGCGGCAGGACCATTCCCGTGATCACCCACGACAGGGAGCTGATTGAGAGCTGCTGCGATAATTTTGTGGAGGTTGAAAAACGATCATCATGAAACTGCCGAGGGGCGCTATGGGGTATCCGCGCCGGGGGAATCGCTTTCTGCCCCTGCCAGCAGCTCTACCGCGATGGTCGTGCCCTTGTCCGAGCTTTCCTCCACCCAAACGGAGCCGCCATGGAGATTGGAGATCTCCCACACCAGAGAAAGTCCCAGTCCCGCGCCGCCGTACTCGCGGCTGCGGGACTTGTCTACCCGGAAGAAGGGCTGAAAGATACTGCGCTGATACTCCTCCGGAATGCCGCAGCCGGTGTCGGAAACGCGAATGATGCACTTTTCCTGCCCCTGCGTAAGCTCGACCCGCACCGAGCCGCCGGGGCAGTTGTATTTGACGGCGTTCTCCGTCAGGTTAAAGAGCAGACGGTAGATCAGCGTGTCGCTGCCGGTGAGAGAACCGTCGCCCTCCGCTTCCAGCGTGATGCTTCGCTTCTCCGCCAGCGGCGCGAGATCTGTGAAGATCTCCTCGACCATGGGGGCGAGCTGGAGCTGCTCGTTCCGCGCCACCTGCTGCAAATTGCTCATTTCCAACAGTGTCTTGGTCATCTGCGTCAGCCTCTCCGTCTGCTCCCGCAAAAGCGTGAGGAACTTCGCTGTCTCCGGTAGCATGTCTGGATGCTCCGCGGAGAATAGCTCCAGCTGCGCCTGCATCAGCGCCAGCGGCGTGCGCAGCTCGTGGGCGGCGTTGCCGGTGAACTGCCGCTGGGCGGTAAAGGCGTTGTTCAACCGCTCCAGCATCTGGTTGAAGGAGGCGGCTCAGCTGCCGGAACTCGAAATGGCGTCTTCATCGATCCTCATAT
>VOFJ01003075.1_pt1 | contig 36341 bp, 68 predicted proteins | sample 5384081 | NCBI WGS metagenome assembly VOFJ01 (sample SAMN12384729, study PRJNA508395) | human gut metagenome | isolation source: healthy gut I | host: Homo sapiens
GTGCTTCGTTCAGTTACGTATTGCTCACCTTGTCCCGGATGAACATGGACTGTACGATGTGGTACAGATACTTTTCGGCGGGCTGACCGTCCTTCTCGTAAAGCGCGAAGAAGATAAACGGGAGCATGATAACCACCATCAGCATTGCCGCCGTAGACAAGTCGAGATGCGCCTTCGCCAGAAAAAGATCGGGACGCCGACTGCCGCAGCGATGGAAAAGCAAATAAGCTGCCGCTTGGTCAGGTTGAACAGCGACGCCTTTCGTTTTGACGCGGTTATTTAAAAATTAATACTACTCTTTGTTTATTTCGAGGTCATATGATATAAGCCGTTCCTCATGCAAGCTTCTGTGTGCGATTTTCTACCCGTCTATATTCACTGCCCAAACCACATTTGTAATTCAAACATTACGAATATGCAATAATTATCTAAAAGAAAATATTTCTAAAAAAAACATTTCGAGGTTCCTGTTAGCACGCGAAGGATGCAACACGAAGTACATCCGCATCATAGCGCATCCGACACGTCCCGGAGAACGTCCCAACACTTCTTTCACACCCGGTTTTTAGGCACTACGCCCAATCGCCCCCCCGATGTGTCCAGCGCCTTTACTTGTTCCAATTCCTCGATAATGCGCGTACGAAGCGAAGGGTCGTCCGTATTCACATACATCAGGCCCTTGTTCACCACATCGGCCAGCATGAAATAACACTGCGACTTAAGGTTCTGGTAATTCTGTTTTTCCTCCCACCGCCACGGCAGACGAATTGTTCATAAAACCCTTGCACTTGAGTATATCGGCAACTCCTCCGCCAACGCCGTCTTCGTCGCACACGATATTCGACAAAGGCACCACCGGCAGGAATCAGCCAACGCCGACACCGCCCTTGCGGTAACGTCCACTCCCTGCCTTTGCGAAAACGGAAACCTTTTTCACACCGCATTCCCGACCACAGGCACACAACGGTACTGTCGTCCCCCGAAAAACGCGCTATGTCGGCGGTTATATACTTCTCCCGGGATTGTACGGTCTTATTCGTAAAATATTGAGAATGTTGTCATAAGGCATCAGTGCCAGAGGATCGTCCTCGGCGTTTCCCAGTTTCCCATAAGCAACCGCTGCACTGAACGGCCGTCCAGTCCACTTTGCAAACTCTTTTTCATAATGCTGGCGAAGAAACGTTGCGGATTGTCCCTTATCAAAGACTCTACAAAAACGTTTGTCCTGTTCGAGCGATCCATCCCTGAAAGGTTTGTAAAACCTCGAATACACGAATCCTTTTCGACGGGTTTGCACGTTCCGAGCATCTTCGGCACAAGTGAAAAATCCGTCAGCCGGTAACGTATCCTCGAACGCACCACGTTCCACGCCAGCGCAGACGCGGTTGCATTCGTCGATAAAAGCGCCCGTTAACTCCAGCGGAGCAGTTCGTCGAAATTGGGATCGAAGGCCGCGATTGTAAATGACGCAGGATTATCTCGAGAGCCGTTGCTGCGTTTACCGTAAAGCAATCGCGAGAATCGTTGTAACCGAACCATTCCTGCGGAATTCCCTGCATTCTGGCTACGTACCAAAAAGTATTGAGCGTCGTTTGCCGCAGCGTAGCGGCAGTGGCCCGCGCCATAAGGTAACGGCTGCCAGGATACTTAAGCGCACATTTAAGCAGCCAATAACAGCCCAGCACAGATTTACCGCCGCCTGCCCCTCCGCGTAAAAAGAACTTCGACGGTAGAGGCGTCTTCAGATAATCAGCGCCTCAGTCTGTTTTATTGTCAGTTCCATAGCTCTTTTTCTCGTTCCATACCACCGAAACTTTTCCAGTCTTAGATCCGTCTTTACCCCACAGCCAGGCCAGAAGCTTCGAACGCTGCTCGGGCAACGCCTCAGTTCAGCCAGATAACGCGCATCCGCACCGTCATCCATCATCTTGGGTCTTCCCACGCCTGCCACAGTTCCGACTTTCGCGCACGTCTATTTTTTTAAAGAAAAAAGCTCGACCCGCACGCATAAGTACCTTGTCGCTTTATCCCAGCGGCCGACCATGGCGAACCAATACACTCGTCCAGTGCCGTTGAGGTTTCCTGTAATAGAGTTTCTCTTTCCCGTCACGTTCAATTACCGCTCTATTGTTCTGGCCTTGTTATACCCGCACATAAAACATTCGGCCACAACTTCTTTCAATTTTTTCTTTACGCTGATTTTTTCCTCCTCATTCAACATTTGTCTTCCCTCATTCATTTTATTATCTTAAAAAGAAATTACACTATCAAAAAAATATCCCTCTCCATCGTCGAAACCACCGGATTCAAAAAAACTCGCAAAGTTGGCGTTCGAGCGCCAACCGCTGTTCTTTCCTATGGTGCTTCTTGTATGCCTGGAATGGCCTCAGGAACTTACGTACCGATTTACTGTCTTACGGTCAGCCTCGAGTCTCCATTTCAAATGCGGCTTCAAGTCTTTTGAACTCTTCCAGCAATTCCAAAGCGCGTTTATGTTCTTCCCTGTATTCTTCTTCTTCAGTAATGCACATAGTTTACTTTTTTGATAAGTTTTGGAATATAATTAAATCGCTGTCCGCACTTTAGTTTCCCTGCGTCGCCTCAGTTTTTCAAGACGGTTTTCCAAAAACCAGCTTCACAGTCTCTTGATAATACCCGTAAGCCACACGTATAGCCGAAACCTCTTCTTCGTCCAAGCCAAGCCTTTTTTCTGAGGATATAATCCGAAGGACTGTCAATGTACTTCAAAACGGAATCTTCTGATATCGGGTGATTTAATTTTAAAATTAAAAGATTTTCCCTACTTTTACACATCATAATTAATTATAGTTAATGAAACATTATGTTATTACATTCGTCAAATATAATGGACAACCTCCCTGTTGCGTACTACTAACCCTACAAATATATTATTTTTTTTTAAACCAACAGAAATATTATCATAAAAAAATTACCTCAGCAGTAAAACTCGTGTCTTTCAAACATATTAAAAAAGGAAGATCAACCGAACCTAATAATCAAAAAACAAAAGAAAAACTTTTTAAAGTTTCTGTTTTTTTACATAATTTTACAGTTAACAAACATTAAAAAACAATTACGTATATGCCTAAATTAAAAGACCCTGAAATACAGCGTGAAATAACCGCCAGAGTCATCAACGCCATAGAACGCCTCATAGACCTCGGGCTGGTCAAGAACCAAAAGGAATTTTGTAAACAATCCGGATATAAAAAGAAGCCAATTTATCGAAAATAATGAACGGGGAAAGATTCTCACCGCTTATGCTCGTACATTTCCTCAGTTTCAGTTTCAACATATCCCCGAATGGCTCATATTGGGCAAAGGGCCCGTTTTCAACCTGCAAAAAGAGTGATATACTCTTAGCGGCATATCACTCTTTATCTATCTTCCGGGAAAGGAAAGACGACGGACACAAACGTCACCTGAACATTTCCTTCAGCCGGTCCTTGAATGTTCTTTTCTGGTTTGCAGACGGATTCGAGGATCGAAATTCGGATCGTTTTCCACCGATTGGAAAAACTGTTTCTGCACCTCGCTAATATGCTGAGGAGTCCACAGGCTGACATAAACCAGCATATCTCCTTTGCCCGAACGCTGGAAATCAGGCAGTCCCTTACCTTTGAGCCTCAATATTTTTCCGCTCTGCGTGCCTTTTTCCAACGTAATGCGCACCTTTCCGCCCTCAACGGTTGGTATTTCCTTCTTGGCGCCCAACACGGCATCGGAAAAACTTACGTAAAGCTCATACAACAAATTGTTGCCATCGCGCACGAACTCTTCGTTCGGAACCCTTCTATCACGACTATCAAATCGCCGGCAGGACCGCCCATAGGGCCGTAATTGCCTTTACCGGCCACACGCAGCTGCATACCGTCCGAAACGCCGGCAGGTATTTTTCACAGATATAGTCTCCTCCTGATTGACCAGTCCTTCGGCATTGGCTCCGGCGCCGCGTTTGTCTATCACCTTGCCGCCGGTACCCTGACAGGTCGGACATTCGCTCACGGTCTGCATGGCTCCAAAAGGAGTATTTTGCACCCTGACCGTTTGACCGCTGCCTCCGCAGGTAGGACATGTTTTGAATGTAGTGTCTTTCGAATGTACCAGGCGGGCTATCTTTATCGTCTTTTTCCACACCCTGGCTATTTCAGGCAAAGTAACCTTCACACGTATGCGCAGGTTGCTACCTCGGACACCTGCTGCTGCGGAAGAACGTCCACGGAACGCGAACGTCCGCCCATATCGCCGAATATATCGCTGAAATGGCTGAAAATATCGTTGATATCCATGTCCTGATAGCTCGTATAGCCACCGCCGAAACCACCGAAGCCGCCACTCTGGCCTGCAGCGCCGCCGTTCATTCCGGCATGGCCGAACTGATCGTAACGGGCGCGCTTGTCCGGATTCGACAGCACGTCGTAGCTTCCGCAGCTTCTTTGAACTTTTCCTCGGCCGCCTTGTCGCCCGGATTTTTATCGGATGATACTTCATGGCAAGTTTCCGGTAAGCTTTTTTCAGTACATCGGCCGAAGCGTCTTTCGGCACGCCCAGCACTTCGTAATAATCCCTTTTCATCTGTTTTTTTTCCTCAGTCTGAATTCAAATGCACGCCATCTCAGGCCCCGACAACCACTTTGGCATATCGTATGACCCTATCGCCCAACTTATATCCCTTCTGCGTTACGTCCACTATCTTGCCTTTCAACTTTTCGTCTTCCGAAGGTATCTGCGCTATGGCGTCGTGCATATCCACATCGAAATCGTCGCCCTTGTTCACTTCCATCTGCGACAATCCTTTTTTTGCTTTAAAACGCCCATAAGTTTCGAATAAATCAACTCGAAACCTTTTATATCCTCTTCTTTTTGGAATGCTTTGTGAGCCTCGGCAATTCCACGTTCAAAATCGTCAAGCACCGGCAGCAGCGATTCGAGCACTTCCGACGAAGCCTTCATCTTTATCCACTCTACCCTTTTTCGCGGGCCGAACGCTTTTTATAATTGTCGAATTCGGCATAAAGCCTCAGATAGGCGTCTTTCTGACGGGCAAGTTCGGCTTGCGGATCGGGTTCCTGGGCAGCGTCCTGTCCTTCCGGGGACTGTGCGTCTGTTTCCTGTCCTACGGTCTGTTCCGCCTGTGGCTGTCCCTGGGCCGTCTGCCCGCTATCGTGTTTTTTTGTTTCATGGTCCTGTATTTTATTAACTATACTACTCCCCTGCAAAAAACCTGCCATAACATATAAATACCGGCAACAGTCAAAAAAAATGACATCCTGTCACAGACCTGATATCACGGGCTGATTTTTTTGACGCTAAACGATGCGTTAGTCCCTAATCCTTGCCACAGTTCTTACAATCGCATCGAAAAAAGAAGGCCGTACCTCTCCTCCACAACACTGTCGCGTCCGTTTTCCAGAGCCACTGCCGTAGAAGTTATCGTTGTGCTGCCGTTTACCATGACAAAATAAACGGCCATGTAAGCATCGTGGCCTGGGGCGTATTTTTCCTTGAACATACTTATTTTAAGTATGTCATATCCCGATTGGACGTAAAATAATCCGACGCCAGATACACCGCGCCCTTGTCCTTTGCAATGCCCCTTATGGGCCTCGGTACTGACAAACGTCTGGTGAGTCTGGGCTTTTCCTCCGCGAGGGAGGTTTGACCACCAAAAAAAATTGATTATCGCCTCGCCGTTGGTAAGCGTGGATTTCCACACTCTCCACGAAGAAGGATATTTTACGTTGTATCTGCTGCGCACTATACCCATGTCAGCCACATCGTCCACTTTAGGAATCACGTGATCAGCCCACGGCCAGTTGCCATTTGCACCAGAGCGGTATCAACGGCATGTGATTGCGCATTGGCCATATTGCAGCAGCATACTGTCATGGCTTAAAAAACGCTGTTATCGCTAACTTTTTTCAAAATATCTCGAATGTATTTAATATGTCGTTCATAAGGTTCTCGTAATCTGCCGTTTTTGCGCCGTTCATGCACCACAAGTACATCCGTATGCGCAAATCGTCTTTCCACAATTCATAATTCACGATCTCTGTTTTTTTGTCGATAAATTGCCTATCGTAAACAGATGATAACCTTTCGGCAATATTTTATGTGACACTTCTATTGCAGGCCCTCCTGTTTTGAAAAAAATCACAGCGTTTTTTTCACATTTGCCGTGTCTGAAAAATCCACGAACAGACCGTTTTGATAACTCAATCCTATTCTAACGCCCCAGTCAAGATATACGTAAAAACCACTTCCCGGTGTCTTCATCATATCCTCTTTGTTGAATTTGGAAGGCGCTGTGAACGAAAAGCATTTTTTACCGTCCAGATCGAACGAAAACTCCTCTTTTTCACTCTCAGGAGCATGCATGTCTATGGTATTTATCACATTTTCAACCATACTTTTGTAAAAATCCGGAAGCAATCCATCCATACACGCGAATGAAACAGTAAGCTTTTACTCCATTTCCGAACAATTCATATACCTTACTCAGACCGTCGGTAATATCCCTGAATCCTTTCCATTTCAGTATATACTTAGGCCCACGATCGTATATCAGCGCATAATATCCTTTGGGAAATATCCGGTATTCTATTTTCATATTCCGTTCAAGGACTTTGCCACGTTCAATAGCATCCTCATAACCATAAGTGTTAGCGGTATTGAGCTTTTCCCACGTAATTGTCATCAATTTTCCCTTTTCGAGATATTTGTAATACGTATCCGGAGAATCTTTTACCATACCGCAGCGACCGTGCGCAGGAACAACAGCTGAAAAACCGTACCCTCCGCCCAAATCTATGGAAAGCATATCGGTTTTCTGCTTCCGGACTTCAAGCCTTACAGTTTTCAATATGGAGTCGAAAAATGGGAATATAATCATCGAAAACTGATTGTTTCTCTGCATTGACCACACAATATCCACCCACCAACATACTATCTATCACCGCTTCATAGCTAACATAAAATCTATTTCCACTATGCACAGAATATGCCACGGCAAACCTGCCGGAAGGCATCATCACCTTTCTGGAAGCGAGTACCCGCCCGTTGTAAACATCCAAGAATGCAGGGTCTTCGCTAAAAATTGCTCACATACGACCTGTCACCGATGCTGTCGCTATTAGGCGTTGAAAAAATGCACATATATCCCGGCTGCCCCGTCTTTAGTAGCGAAAAGACGGCAGGCTGTAAAGACTCCCCCTGATCGATACACTCCCGGGGATTCAGGGATATCGTATTTCACCGCCACGTCCTTGAAGTCGATGCGGTGTATCAGGGATTCAACCGTTTTAACACATCCCGACTGCATTTCCCGCAAAGCGGCGGACGCCTTTTTGAATGACTCCTGTTTGCTGCTTTCTTTTTTCGGCCTTAACGGACAAAAACACAGCATCGAACACAGGGACGTATTCTCAAAAGCACGTTGGAAATCGCGGTTGTTCTTTTTGCGACGATACACGAAGCCGTTACGAATCTTCCCTCGAAGATACAATAATACATCGTATAGTATATCGTATCGTCGTTCCTTATGCCGTCGACAGCCAGGACCCTCTCGCCGGAGGAAGCGTAAAACCGCCTTAAGGCAATGGCACGTCCGTTAAAAACGATATGGTTTTCAAGGTTCAGTGAATCGGCCCACATGCGTTCGAAGTCCACTATTTGGCCATGTCCGCAATCCGCAGAAACGAAATACATGGATACCTCGCCGTTACCCATCGGACTGTTCGGGGCGGCGCTGTTCAGAGGCCCCCACGATCTGGGGAAACTCACCGTTAAAGTATCGCGGCCGGGCGCGCCCATGACCAACATTCCTCTTGAAGTCGTCTCTCCGTCCTTTATCTGGCGTAACGATACCCCTGCCTTCCTTTGGGCATTGGCGAAATTGAACGCAGCGAAAACAAAAAGCGATAAAATAAGTAGTCTTCTCATAGCGCAAACGATTTTATATGTAACACTCTGCCACTTATAAACTATAAAGGCATTTATATTGACGGGATAAAAAAGGGGATTAATTACATCCTTAATTATACCACGATTTTTATCCCCTTTCTTTTTATCGCTCTAAAAAAGACCGTAGCTAGTGACCTCTCCGGACAACCGGGTTATCCCGGCGGAACAAAAAACAACCCGCATTAAACGCCAAACGTGCTGAACAACGGTCATCAGCGCCAAAGCCTACGAGTCCCACGCTCTATCTTCGCACCAAGAGCTACAAGACGTTCCTCTATGCGCTCATATCCACGGTCTATCTGTTCTATATTGTGTATCGTACTCTCACCACGGGCCGAAAGCGCGGCTATGAGCAAAAAGCGTTGCCGGCGCGTATATCGGGCGATACCATCACTGCCCCGCGCAGCGAATGGTATTTTTCAAGCCCAATGACCGTGGCGCGGTGCGGGTCGCAGAGGATTATCTTAGCTCCCATGTCTCATCAGCTTGTCCACAAAGAAAAAGACGGCTCGAACATCTTTCTGATGTATCAGCACACTACCGCGCGCCTGCTGCAAAGCACGAGTATTATACTTAGAAGGTCAGGTAACTGGGCCAAGGAGCGTCGGAGACCGTGAGTATCGAACCGTCTATGAAATTTTTCGGCTCGTAAAATATCCTGGCGCGACCCGTATCCGCATGTCTTCCCCGCGTCTTTCTATCCGTATACCCATCCGATCGAACACACGCGGTATCTGTCCCAGATCGTCCCAACCGACGTTCTTTATCGTTATATCGGAATGCGTCATGGCCGCAAGCCCCATCCAGGAACCGACGTCCAGCATATCGGCCAGTATCCGTGGCGGCAACCGTGGAGTTTTTCCACGCCCTCATCGTCAGGAGATTTGAACTATACCCGATATTTTAGCACCCATAGAAACAAGCATACGGCAAGTTGCTGCATACGGCTCGCACGCTGCATTGTAAACCGTAGTTTTTCCCTCGGCAAGCACCCGCCATAACGATATTAGCTGTACCGGTAACAGAAGCCTCGTCCATCAACATATAAGTGCCTTTAGGTTGGGCTTCTATCGAATAGAATTTCGAATCGGTGTCGTATTTGAATTCCGCACCAGGCGATAAACCCGTCGAAATGGTGTCGACACGGCGGCGTCCTATCTTGTCTCCGCCCGGTTTCGGTATGTACGCGTCCGAAACGTGCCAAAAGCGGCCTAGTATCATTATGGACCCGCGCAACTGGCGCGCTTTTTTTCTTACCGTATTCGGAATGCAGGTAATCCCCATCCATCGTCGGCCTTGAACACATATGTATGAGGGGCTGTCTTGCGGATTTTCACACCTATATCGCCGAGCATTTCTATCAGTATGTTAACATCCTGTATGTCGGGAATATTGCTTATTTCAACCTCGCAATCGGTCAGAAGCACGGCGCTTATCACCTGAAGAGCTTGTTTTTCGCGCCCTGCGGGGTTGACTTCGCCCGAAAGTTCCACCCCTGTATCCTGAAAGAACCCATAGTCGTAATTTTTGTTATATCTTGTGTAAATTGTTTGTAAACTATTGTTTGACGAATTTATGATTATTTTTATCCGATCCGCAATACTTTGAAGTGATGACAAATAAAAAACGCAAGAGAACAATTTATGGAACGGCCGGACGATTCCTAAGGAACAGAAATATTAGTTCTAAAACATCAAACAGACTATGGCCGCTAAAAAAGCGGAAGGGCCCTAAGCCCTTCCGCTTTTTTTATCGCGCGCCTTGCGCATTAATCCGTTATAGCTGCTATACCTGGCAATATCTTGCCTTCGAGTGATTCGAGCATTGCGCCGCCTCCTGTCGAAACGTAGGAAACCTTGTCTTCGAAACCGAATTTTTTACGGCAGCCACAGAATCGCCTCCGCCAACGAGCGAGAACGAACCGTTCTTGGTAGCTTCCTCTATCGCTTCGGCAATAGCTATCGTGCCTTTTGCAAACTTGTCCATCTCAAACACGCCCATAGGCCCGTTCCAGAGTATGGTCTTGGAATTTTTTTCACAACTTCCGAGAAATACTTTTCAGTCTCCGACGCTATGTCCATAGCCCCCACCCGTCCTCTATGGCATTGGCCGGGAATACTTTTACAGGCACTTTATCCGAAAAACTCCCTGCGTTGTAACAGCATCTTTTGTAAGATACACATTCACCCTGCGCTGTTTGGCCTTTTCCAATATCTCCAACGAAGTCTCGCATGTATTCCGGCTCCTGAAGCGAATCGCCTATCTTTCCGCCCATGGCCTTTATAAACGTGTAGGCCATACCGCCGCCGATGATAAGATTGTCAACGGATTCCAGCATCTTGTATATGATAGGCAGTTTCGAAGAAACCTTCGAACCTCCGAGGATAGCTGTAACAGGGTGTTCACCGTTTTCTCCAGTACCTTCTTTATCGACTCCACTTCCTTTGCCATCAACAGCCCGGAAGCACGTGTTGGCGCCATGAATCTTTGCTGGGCGATAGCGGTCGAAGTACGTGCGCGGGTGCGCCGTACCGAAAGCGTCGTTCACGTAAATGTCTGCCAGAGCAGCCAATTGCTTTGCAAAGCCTTCGTCGCCCTTTTTTCCTCTTCCGGATGGAAACGCAGGTTTTCCAGCAACAGCACTTCGCCCGGTTTGAGATCCGCAGCGGCTTTTTTCAGCAGCCTCTCCTACGCAGTCTTCTGCGAACTTGACGGGGAACGCCCAACACATCGGACACGTGTTTTACGATGTGGCGCAGGGGAATACTTATCCTGTACCTTGCCGTCAGGGACGGCCCAGATGCGACATCAGTATCACGCTGCCTGTCGGAAAGTATCTTTTTTTGACAGTAGGAACCACCGCCTGTATGCGCGCGTATCGTCCGTGATGTTGAAATTTTCGTCGAACGGGACGTTGAAATCCACGCGCACGATAGCCTTCTTTGCCGTTGAAATTGAAATCGTTGATAGTTTTCATATGATATTTATTTTTAATGTTTTTACATAGCATGTACGGCGTGCGCAAGACACGTGCCGTAAAATGCAAAGTTAGTCAATAGGCAGGTAAACGACACGCTTAGTTTCAAAAAAATTCTTCATTAAAAACGAGGAAATGTTATAAATCCTCGACTTCGGAAAAATTCCTAAGCTCCGACGAAAGGTCGCCGCCCTTGAGGTACAGCACGCCGTTAGGCAAAGTCGAACACCCCCCGGGATAATCCTGCCGCGCACCAAAGGCATGAAGTTATCCATGGACGTCACCGCCCTCGACACCGCAAAATCGAACTTGCCGCTCAGGTTTCACACGGTCGTTTACAGCCGTGACATTTTCCAATCCCAACGCCGAAGCTACGGCCGACGCCACCTTTATCTTCTTGCCTATCGAATCGACCAGTGTAAATCCGCATTGCGGGAACATCACCGCAAGCGGTATGCTCGGGGAAACCGCCGCCTGTACCTACGTCTATTATCCTCGTTCCCGGAGCAAAATCCGCCGTTTTGGCTATTGCCAGGCTGTGCAATACATGATGCAGATAAAAGCCGCCTGTATCCTTGCGGGATATGACGTTTATTTTAGAATTCCAGTCGAGGTACAATGCCTCCATAGCCTCGAGAAACGTTGCTGCTGCAACGGGGTCATGTCCGGAAAATATTTTAAAAGCAAATCCCTGGCGTTCACGATTATTCTTTAAAAAGTTCTTATGTTGTCCCATCAAAACGTGCGGACACCGCTCCATGTACGCACGTACCGCGCCATCACTTAATGCAGGCCTTTCCGGCCGTCATGCGGCATGTCCTAAGCTCCGCCGTGGCTATCATTTCAGTTTTTGGTAAAAGTCCAGCGAGCCTTTGTGTCTTCTGCTCTCGTAGTCTTTCCACAGGAGCTGCACCTGCGTGTTCTTTTTCCTGTTCGGGATTGGACTCCACATAGACTATGCGGTTGTCGATGAATTTCTGCATAACCTCATCGAATATAAGAGCCGTGATACCCCCCTTGCGCTGCCACTGGGGCAACACACCTATAAGCAACAGTTCCACACGGTCGTTGTGTTTGTGAGCCTTTAGGAGGTGATACCACCCGAAAGGCCACAGGCTGCCGCCGCCTTTTGCAAAGCCGAAGCCATATATGGTATAGCAACGCCGAAACCTATCATATTCCCTTCGGCGTTCAGTACGCAGCTGACATAATCAGGATTTATTATATCCATGAACTGAGCGGCATAGAAATCCTGCTGTCCTTTTGTCAGCGGGACAAAATTTTCCAGTACGCTGTACGTCTGGTTGAGTATGTCGAAAACCTGCGGTATGTACTTCCTTATTGCCGATTTGGTACTCAGATCGGGGGTGGACAGGAATATTTCTCTTAAGAAGCGACGAGAAACGCCGTATCTTGTCCGGGACTCTATCCGGGACTTTCATTTCGGATTCTATCCATTGGTGTATTTTTTCAAAGCCGTTGGCTTCCATATGCACTGGATAATACGGATAATTGTACAGAGCGGTAGTATTGGACAGCTCGTCGAAACCCCATGTCAACATTGCCGCCTTGTCCAGATTGCAAAAACCGACAGGGCCTTCCATATACTCCATACCGTGTCCTGCCCCCCCCCATTTTTGGGCATAGGCGAACAATGCTTGTGTCACTTTCCCGTCATCTGTAAAATCCAGCCAGCCGAAACGAAGTTTTTTTCTGCCCAAGCATTTGTTTCGCGTTTGTTTATTATCAGCGCCATACGTCCCTGCACACGGCCTTTTCTTGCCACGAAAGGCACCGTCGCAAAATTCCAACGTGGGATTGTGCTGCGGTGAAAATGTCTTTATCTCGCCGTTTATAAGCGGAGGAACCCAATACTTGCTGCCTTTGTACAGGGCCGAAAGGGAATTTTACGAATTCTTCTAGTTCTTTTTTTCGTTTTTACCTCTGTAATCTCAACCATTATATCTGTCTCTTTGTTTTATCGTCAGAAAGGATATGCCAGTGCGAACTGGAACGCCGCCCCTCCCCATGCCGTCCTTGAACAAGGCCCAACGGTGGCCTGCCGGAAGCGAAGGATCCACAGTCTTCAGGCCCATGTCCAGCCGGGCTATGAAAAATTTGAAATCGTACCTCAGCCCCAAACCGGAAGTAAGGCTCAACTCCTTGTAAAAAAACGGTCGAATGAAAATACGCCACGCTCGTCCGAATACATTTTACTTGAAGTGTACCACACATTTCCGTATCGAAGAAAACGGCCCGTGAAGCGAACGGTACAACGGGAAACGGTATTCCAGACTGGCTGTAATTTCAGGTTACCTATGTTGTACGTATGAGTCTTGTCCGACACGCTGCCCGGACCGAGTTCGTAAGCCCTCCATCCGCGTTCGTAGTTGACGCCGCCGCCAAAATAAGTCTCCGAGAACGGTATCTGGCTCTGGGAATTGCCGTAAGGAACCGTAACGCCGAAATACATGCGGTAAGCCAGCACATTGGCCTTTGTTGCGGCCAAGATTGAAGTACCGCGAGTAGTTTATATTGAACTTGGCGAACTGTGCGAACGGCACCCCGAACACTTCATGTACCGTCTCTCCCGTAGGCATCACGCGACTCTTCATATTGAACACCCGGACAAAGCGTTGAAAAGGTTGCCCGAAAATGTCGTTTCCAGTTGCAGATAGTGGAAATCGCGCGTTTTGTCGCTTAACGCTGGTTGTTGTACGATATGGCAGGTATCACGAAGTCCGACGTATAACGGTGTACTGGTACATATCGTCCGCTATCACGCGGTACTGGTCGGACTCGGATTTGAACTGCTGGTCGTTGTAACATTATCTGCTCTATGTCGTACATGTACTTGCCGGCATCGGGAGGATTATCACCACCGCTCAGGATGAGCATCGAGGTAATCGTCCACCACATCGTTTCTCTCGTTTGTTGTTGAATATGTTGAAATAGTTGTATTTGTTCGTATTGCTCAGGAACAGGAATTTTATAAAGTCCTATCTTGTGCTGCACCGTACGGCTCTGATCCCACGAATAATCGAGCGAAAAGTTGAAATACGTGCGGTCAAGACCTACGTTTTTCTGCACACCGAAGCCGAGCGAAGTACTCGTTTTCGGCGAAACCGCTTTGGCACTATTATTCGCCTTCAGTGTTGAACGGGAGCAAAAAGCGCGGGAATATGAGCGAAGTGGTACCCAGGTTCACCTCGTAAGCGTTGAAACCGTGCGAGCCGTCCGGCGCAACTTCCGAGGCGTCACACGCAACGAATTGTTCCATATCTCCCCGCCGCGAAAGCGTTATACTTGGCCACCTGAAGATTTACCGACGTACCTATACCCAGAAGCGACGAGCGCGACACCTCCACGTTGGCATTGGCCGCGTATTTCTTTACCGGGGAAAGGTATATGTCGGCCACAACATCCTTTCCGGAGCGCAGGGAATCGGGATTCATGGTCACGCTGACGGTCGAAAAAAAGTCGCAGGTTCCTGAGCGCACGGTACGTGGCCGCATAATCCGACAACGAAAACACCTCGCCCGGACGGATGAACACGGCGTCGCTTATTACCCTGGGACGGTATTTTTTATCTTTTTCCCTGCCTATTATGGTAAGTCCGTTGTCACGGTATCGGTGAACGGTTCCGATTGGTTATCGTACTGGTAATCGGTGTACACGTTTATACGGCTCACATTCCATTTTGTGAAACGGCACCGAATAAGTGCCGGAACTGGTCTGCCGGCGCACATTGTCTATTTTGAGCAATATCTGGGCGCGGTTATTGTACCCGTTCGTATCTACCTGTATTTGTATGTACTCGTTTATAAAATCGTACACCCCGTTCTGTTTGAAATAATCGGAAAGGCGCGCTATCTCGCCTTCCATGTTGGCACGGGTATATTTCACCGCTCTTTATAAGGCTTTTATCCGTACGCTCGTACAATTCGCGCAGGGTTTCACTTTCTATATCGGTATTAACGCTGTCGATCACATACGGGCGCGATGTCTGCACCGAATACCTCCACGGTAGCGTCCTGTCCGTCGAAAACAGCTTTCGACGATGCCTTCCACATTGAAATACCCCCCGGTCGAAATAGAAACCTTCTATATTGTTAACCGTCCTTTTGGCCATCGAAGGGTCGTATATAACCGGGGCCTCGCCGATACTGCGCAGCATGCGGTTTAACCTACATAAACGGAATCTATCCTGTTGATACCTTTCTGCGAAAAAGAGCCCCCAACAGCACAGTCCCGGTACGGCGCCGTTTCAATCGTCGAACACTGCCTGCGGGTCTTCCTGGCCATATCGTACAGGTTCATCTTCACCGGAAAGAAAAAGAACATCTTTTATTCGGAACCTGCCTTATGTACGGAGAAAATTCAGGGTTCATCTGCTTCTTTCCGTTCACTTCCACCTTGTTGGCCGTCACCAGATGTTCGCCCTGGGTATTTTCACATAAGCCGAACAGGAAACCAGCAGGCCGCACATCAAAGCGGCTGCCGATACGGGATAAAAACGTATCTTTGCTAAAATGTTTCTAATCAAACGATTCACTCTAATCTTCCGTTCCTTATGCTTAGTCGAGGTAAAATAAAGAAAATTAATTCTTTAAAGGATAAAAAACACGACAAATATCGCAATTATTTACCATAGAAGGTATAAAATCGGTAAAAAGAAATTAGCCTCTCCGCATTTATAACCATCGAAGAACTGTACGCCGTACCGGAATTTCACGCTCTGGCGTCATCCATAGCGCCCGGCAGGACGGAAGAAATAAGCCCCGAAGACATGCGCCGGATAAGCTCACAAACCACCCCTGAAGGCTTGTTGGCCGTATGCCGCATTCCGAACCACGGTCATTTCGCATTCAAGGAGGGGCAACTCGTGATAGCCCTCGACGACATCCGCGACCCCGGCAATCTTGGCACCATAGTCCGTCTTGCCGACTGGTTTGGCGTGGAGGACATATTATGCTCGAGTCCACCGTCGACCTGTACAATCCAAAGACCGTACAATCGACAATGGGTTCAATAGCACGTGTGAGAGTGCATTACACGGATCTGGCCGAAACTCTCGCCCGGTGTCCGCTGAAAGTGTACGGAGCTTTTCTTGAAGGCTCGGACATATACCGTGCGAATCTGAAACCCGAAGGAGTCATCGTTATAGGCAACGAAGCCAACGGCATAAGCCCGGCTGTCGAAGCCGTCATTTCCGAAAAAATAACCATACCGCGTTTCGGACGCACACATGGGGCCGAGAGCCTCAACGCCGCCATCGCCGCGTCGGTCATAATTTCACAGTTCATATCGAGTACGCACGGACGGAGTGGCAAATAAAAAAAAGACGGACTAACAAAATATTCGTATCTTTGTCGGATGACAAAGATTTTTAAATGGATTCCGCTTTATAGGCAACCTGTGCTTCAGGCACGGATTGTCTTCAATTTACCGTTTCCCGGATTTCTTCTCCGGGAGTATTTTCCATTATTATAACATTTTAAGTTTAACCTGCATATACGGCGCCAAACATAGTGTTGCCCGGTCTTATGCGTATTCAAAATATATCAAGACAATGAGTAACGAAAATAAAAACATCCACGATTTCGACCTTAATTTAATCTGTGACTTCTTTCTCCAATATGGAACGGCAAGGCCCCCGGAAGTCCCGAAGCGACCCTCAAGGCACTGAGTTTCATCGACAACCTATCCGGCGGATCCCTCATCGCGGATATAGGCTGCGGGACAGGTGGTCAGACAATGGTACTGGCACGGAATACCCCCGGACAGATTACCGGCCTCGACCTTTTCCCCGGATTTATCGACATATTCAACCGCAACGCAAAGCATCTGGGCTTGCATGAGAGGGTCGGGGGTATCGTAGGTTCGATGGACAGCCTGCCTTTCGAAAAGAACTCGTTAGACCTGATATGGTCCGAAGGGCTATATACAATATAGGTTTCGAGCGGGGCCTGAACGAATGGCGCGAATATCTCAAAACAGGAGGATACATTGCCGTGACCGAAAGTTCATGGTTTACAGACGAACGTCCGGGAGAGATCCACGATTTTTGGATAGATGCATATCCGGAAATAGACACTATTCCCAACCAGGTAGCAAGTATTCACAAAGCGGGATATCTGCCCGTAGCCTCGTTCATCCTGCCTGAAAATTGCTGGACCGAGCATTATTTCACCCCTAAGATTGCCGCAAAGGATATTTTCTCCGCAAATACGCAGGAAATAAAACAGCCGAAGAATTCGCCCGTCTTCAATCCGTCGAAGAAGAACTTTACGGAAAGTATAAAGCCTTCTACGGCTACACATTCTTCATCGCAAAAAAAGAGATAAAGCAGTGAATATTTAAGCTATTGTATTGTCAAACGACATGTTTCCGGAAAAAAAATTCCCGTCGCTCCTGAAGCGGATATGCCTCAGGCTCGACGGGAACCGGAACATCCTTGTTTTCAGGATTTTTACACGACAGCCCCTGCGAGTCCGAACGCACTGTATCGAGAATAACGTTCAGATTGCGCGCCTTCTCTTCCGAGCCCATCATACCGTTTAGAAATCGTCAATCCTGGGTTCTATCCCGTACAGCAGGTCTAGCCCCCTTCTTCCGTGATGCGGATATCGACTTTGCGGCGGTTGCCTGGACAAAGTTCGCGTGTTACCAGACCTTTGAGCAGCAGCTTGTCCACAAGACGTGTCGCGTTGGACATCTTGTCTATCATACGGGAAGATACCGAAGAGAGCGTACACGGGGCAGGATGGGCCTCGCGCAATATCCTCAGTACGTTGTACTGTTGTTCGGAAAGGCCGTAAGGTTTAAGGATGTGCATAAATCCGGCGGAGAAACATCCGGTGGTATATACCAGATTGACATAAGCCGCTTCGGCCTCTGATTTCCGTTCTTCGGAAATGAAAATTTTTTGTTTCCATTTTTTGTCTTTAGGTTTTATATTTGATTAGTTTTGGGGTTAAAACAAATATACTCAAAAAATTCATATACTGAAACGGCATTGCAGGCATTATTAGTATAAAAAAATGAAAAACAACACCTTAGCCGTGATTTATAGCGCATTACCGTTTTTGTCATGCGCAACGGGACAATGTTCAACCAATATGGAACGACAGATTCTTAACTCAAAGGTAACGGGAAGCGGACAACCCCTGGTAGTCCTGCACGGGCTTTTCGGATTGCTGGACAACTGGAACACGCTGGCCGGAATGGGGCCGGACAAGGTATGGAAGTACATCTTCTGGACATGCGCGGACACGGCCGCAGCTTTCACAGCCCGAATATGGGGTTGGAAGACATGGCAGGTGACGTGATTGAATATCTGCGCGCCAACGGACTCGGCAGGACATCGGTTCTCGGACATTCTATGGGCGGGAAAGTAGCCATGCTGCTCGCCTGCGAATACCCACAGGCAGTAACCAGGCTCATAGTGGCCGATATAGCCCCAAAACATACCCGGTGCATCATGCGCACATAATAGAAGCATTAACCGAAACAGAAAAAGCCGTTCCTTCATCGCGCGGTGCGGCAGACGAAATAATGTCCGGATATATCCGGACCCTACCGTCAGGGGATTCCTTCTCAAAAGCCTTTTACAGACGCGAAGACGGCACATATGCATTCCGTTTCGACGTAAAAAACATAGGCGGCAATCTGCCGGCGCTCGGCCAAGCATTGCCGCATAACTGCTCGTACAACAATCCGGCGTTATTCGTACGCGGAGCTCTCTCGCGCTACATACTGCCCGAAGATTTTTCAGGGATAAAAGCGCATTTCCCACAAGCGTCCCTGGTCACGATCGAAGGAGCCGGACACTGGTTGCATGCCGAAAAAAAGGACGAGTTTTTTGCCGTCACCACACGGTTTCTCCTCGGCACATAAGCGTTTAAAAAAGAACTATATACACTCAACCTTATTGATTGTCAACCTGCCACGCTCACAGACCGTTTTGACACCTAACTCCATTGTTATTTTCCATTCCGATGCGGTCATAGACCGTTAGTGTTTATTTCCGTTCAGCCGGGAGCACACGGCCGGCCAGGGCCGCCATGGCATTTTCAAAAACGCTCGTCACCTTCACCGCTTATCACCGCGAAAGGCAACCTGCGGACGGCGAGAGCCTCTCTTCAAACATGGGCGAATATACCCTCGCGCCCTACAGGCATATCGCGTGCAGGGTCGTCCTCCCACTCTATATCGGGAGCGCACAAAGATACATGTCGTATTTCATGGAAGACACTATCCCGTCCAGACCTTCGGCTCGCGGCCGTAATACCACATGCTGTACACGGCAGAGGCCAGCGGATTGCTGTCTATGAATATATAGTCCGGGTTTTTGTGCGGCAGCGCCGCCTCCGGCGGCTATCTGTCCGCGCACTATCGGCATCACATCATCAAATAAAAGGTTGCGCCCCCAGTTCGGAACGCACCCGTATCGAATACGGGCGGCTGTATTCCGGCACGTACACACCGCCCAAACGATCCCGCCAGCGCACGCGCCAGCGTAGTTTTTCACGTGCATTCGGGCCCGATGAGGACTATTTTTTCATCTCGTGCCGTCCGGTCGCACCCATTTTTCAGTCTGCTGTATCCGGTAAAGACGTTTCCACTCGAAATGGGCCGATATGGCCAGTGCCAGGAATACTAAATACTGCAATGCCGTCACGTTAAGCCCCTTGTAAACATACAGGCCGATGGAATAACGTCGCATACTATCCAGAAAGCCCAGTTTTCAATTTCTTGCGCGCCATAAGATACATGGCCGAGAATGCAAGAGCGGTAGTCACTGCGTCAGTACCGGTACTATACTATCGGTAAGATATTCCAAAATGAAATAAAAAGACAGAAGTTGCCCGCCGTAAATCCTACGGTGAACGCCCATGTCTTTTTCCCGAGCAGGGTTATGGGCATTTTTTCCCCCCGCATCTCATATGCGCCCATGTGTACCATCCGTAAACACTCATCGCGGTGTAATATATGTTTATCACCGCATCGCCGTACACACCCGCCGACGAACAGGATATACACGTACATAGCCGTGCTTATTATACCCGTTGGATATACCAGTATGCTGTTGCGGCGGGCATACCACACGCTCATTATGCCGAATACGGCTGCTATGGCTTCAAGTATTATGAACAATAGGGAATAGCTTTCGTACGGTTTTTAGGAAAATATCGTATAACATCCTGTAAATTATTTAACCGGAGAACAAAATTACGCAATAATAATTTGTAAATTACGCAGGACAACTCAATCATATGCAAAAAAATATCGTTATGGAAAAACTAAAACCGCAAACGGAGACCGGCTCGGAGGCAACCCCGGAAAAAATTTCACATTACTATCGTCCAGGATGGCCCTTACCTGGTATTCGGAAGTCCGGAAACATCAGCAATACATCCGGCGCAACGAACAGGGGGCTTCGTGGAGTTACGAACAAGGCGATGAGTTTTCCACACAAGAACAACCTACCGCCCTGTGCCGCTGCGGAGGTTCCCACCACAAACCCTATTGCGACGGTTCTCACGAAAAACACGACTGGGAGCCTCAACTCACGGCCGCGCCAGAACCAATACTCGAAGGGGCAAAAAAATACGAAAGGCCCCCGTATAACCCTGTACGACAATGAAAAATACTGCGCTTTTGCTCGCTTTTGCGACGCGTACGGACGCATCTGGAACCTGGTACTCGATACGGATTCTCCCGAAGCGCAAAAGATAATCGAGCACAAGCGCACAATTGCCCTGCCGGACGTCTGGTGATACGTGACAACGCAACCGGTAAAATCATAGAAAAAATTACGAGCCTTCGCTCGGATTGATAGAAGGACGACCCGATAAACGCCAGCGGACCTCTGTGGGTGCGCGGAGGCATACGCATAGACACGGAAGACGGGCGCACATACAGGATACGCAACCGCGTGACGCTGTGCCGCTGCGGACAGAGTTCCAACAAACCTTTCTGCGACGGAACACATGCTTCGTTCAACTGGGACGACGGACTGAGAAAAAAATGACACAGTGATTTCAACCTTTAAAACGCGGCGCAGTCGGGGCTTTTGCCCGACTGCGCCCTAAAGGTAATAAATACTAATGATCCGCCGGGTAAACGATGCCGTTTTTGTTTTCTGGCCCGGTCCATCACTTCCATCACAGCCAGTGAATTTTCATGCGAATTTACACCATGCGACACCTCTCCGCGCTCTACCATACCTATGAACGCTGACAACTCGTAAAACCATATCGTAACGTTCATGCGGAGCGGAAATATCTTCCTGCGTACCGTCGCGGAATATTATCCAGGCGCTGTCTATGGCATTTATACGGTCTATGACAATACGCCCGTTTTCTCCCTGTATCTCCGAGGGCAGGGACGAATCCGCAATTTTTGAATGCACCACCACGGCATCCATACCATCGTAACGGCACACGAGCGTACCCTGCCCGTCCACCCCGTATGCAGCAGCACCGCATCCGAGAGCACGGACTGCGGCCGACCTAAAAAGCGCCACCATAGGATATACCCCGTAAACGCCGATATCCATCAGCGAACCGTTAGAAAACCCGCACGGAAAGCATTGGCTACATCGCCGTTCTTGAAACGGTCGTAACGCGACGAATACTGGCAATACGAAGCGAAATAACGCCTCACTCGCCCTATCTTCGGCAGGTTTTCCGCCACACACGGGCGAACGTAGGCGAATGCGTGGTCTTCATGGCCTCCATAAGGGCAAGGCCTCTTTCACGTGCAGTGCGGCATGACATCAACCTGGCGCGCATTCGGGGCGAAAGCCTTCTCACAGCACATGTTTTCCGCCTTCGAGCATAGCCATCGTATGTCGAAATGCAGGGAATTCGGCGAAGCGACGTACACCGCATCGACATCCTCACACGCCGCCAGCTCCTCCAGCGACGAGAAATGCCAGCCGGCCCCATGCTCCCGTGCGAAACGAAAGAGCATTGCAGGCATCCCTGGAATATGCTCGGCATATTCAAAACGCGGTTCCAGAACAGCTCCTTTTAGAAACAGTTCCGTTATGGCCGAATTCCCTATCGTGGCGAAACGCACCTTTTTCATAATCATTTTGTCCGTTTTTTATCATTCTATAAAACCTGCCTGCGTAATTTTCCAGGCACAACGATTTCGCATGACTTAATCTTACAGCGCCATATGGTATATCTCTAAAAATATCGTCCTGCCAAGAGGCACGAAATTCCTATTTTCACCGTATCGCCCGCCGTAGCCCGGTCCGCCATCTCGCCGAAACGCGAATAGGTATCCCGGCCTGTGAAAAATGCAGGCATACCTGCCGAAGCGAAAAACCGCTCGGTACGCGCTATACCCCTTCCAATGCAGTGCGCTCAGGGTCGGCAAAATCCTCCTACACACCCCATACCCTCACGGCGAACTGTACGAAGCGCCGCACATAGTGCCGGTAAACGTATTTCATCCATGCGGGAAAATTATGGACAACACAGCGCCATGTGTCAAATCGTACAATGCGCGCTAGGCTGGTGAGCTATGGCATGCAAGCCCAGTCGCCCACCCGTCCGGTGGACAGCAGGTCGTTATGAGCTATGGTAGAAGCCCACATCATCTCCGCCCTCGGCGCATAGTCCGAAGGAGATGCCAGGGCCAGCGGCAGGTTGCGTATTATCGTCCTTAACGTGGCTTCACACAACCTGTCAGTAAAATCGACATCCTTTTCATTAGTGAAATACCGCTCCATCACATGCGCCATTATATCAGCTCCGCCGGCCGCAGTCTGGTATGCAGGGAAGCGTGTATGTCAACGTAGGATCAAGGACAGACACCACAGGACGCACCAGTTCGCTGTGTATTCCTTTTTTTAACCTGCCCGTCCTCGTTAGTGATAACGCACGAATTGGACGCCTCGCTGCCGGCCGCCGGTATCGTGAAGCACGGTAACCACGGGAAGCGCTTTTTCCACACGTGCCTTTCCCGAGAAAAAAAAATCCCATACGCCGCCTTCGTACATCGCCCCGGCGGCAATGGCCTTCGAAGAGTCTATCACACTGCCCCCCTGCCTACCGCAAGGGACAGCCTCCAGTCCTTCGCGGTGTACCGTTTCTATTCCTTTTTCCACCAACGAAAGACGCGGGTTTGGCTGCACTCCGCCAAGTTCGACGTACTGCACTCCGGCCCGTGCGAGCGACTCTTTCACCCTGTCTATCAGACCGCTTTCAACCGCGCTGCGCCCGCCGTAATGCAGCAGGACTTTTTTCGCCACGGGGAGTACTTCCTCCCCTGTTTTTTTCATGTGTGCCGGCCCCGAATACTATTTTCGTCGGCTGGCGATATGTGAAGTTTTTCATAACATCTGTTTTTTATCAGTCAATATATCCGTTACCTGTTTTACAGCCCGTGCTCGGCATACATGGCAAATGTAAACGTTTAACTTTTAAAATCGTCCACGGCACGGCGTTATTTAATATTTTTTGACAATTTATATATACGTTACTGTTATGATACATCGTGTTATTTTTCCCTATTTTTGTGAAGAATAGGATGAGCATCCGGCACAATCCGAAAATGAATTTCCGATTGCGCCGGGCTTTTTTTCCAATCTTTGTCGAAACCGGGAAAAACATGGTAAAAAGCCACAGGCATACATAAATCGTTCGGAGGGCTGAAGTACTCAAAGGCGTTTCGGTAGAAATAGCCACCGGAGAGATAGTTTCCATAGTAGGCCCCTTCGGGAGCCGGTAAAAACCACACTTTTTGCAGATACTTGGCACGCTAGATTCATTTACGGCAACGGCCGGGGAGGAATCGTCGGTGTCGATAGACGGGTGCGCACCGATACGATGGACGACAAACGGCTGTCCCGGTTCCGCAACGAGAAGATAGGATTCATATTCCAGTTCCACCGTCTGTTGCCCGAGTTCACTGCATTGGAAAACATTTGCCTGCCTGCGCTCATCGGCGGACGCAGCATGAACGACGCATCGAAACAAGCGTCGCAGTTGCTCGACTTTATGAAACTCTCGCACCGCTCCTCGCACCTGCCGTCGGAGCTATCGGGAGGAACAGCAGCGCGTAGCCATAGCACGCGCACTGATAAAAACCGTCCTTCGGTGGTATTTGCCGACGAACCTTCCGGTAACTTGGACAGCCGCAATGCCGACCAGCTCCACCACCTGTTTCTCGATTTGCGGGAGCAATACGGGCAGACGTTCGTCATAGTCACCCACAACGAATCCCTGGCACAGATGGCCGACCGCAAACTGGAAATGCGCGACGGCCGCATAGAACGGATCATCGATTTGAAAACCGAATAAGAAAAATTGGATACCGCAACCGTATTTACATCCGGGACCGGGAAACTGGCCCAGCTTCTGGAACATCATTTCAACCGTATAAACACACCGGAGTTCATAGACAACGATCCGGTGAAATTTCCCCGCCGCTACCACGATTTGCGCGATATCGAGATAGCAGGGATACTGTGTTCCACGATAGCCTGGGGCGGCGCACTATGATACTCGGCTCGGCTTCAGTGCGAACGCATGCTCGGATCGATGGGGGACTCGCCGTATGACTATGTAATGTCGGCCGACCTGGATTCCTTGCCCGAAGAAGGCAAAGCCGTACACCGTACTTTTTTTCACGGCGCGACCTGAAGTTTTTCCTCCGACCCCTGCGGCGCATATATTCACGTCACGACACCCTGGAAGAACTCTTCTCTCCGCGTCCCGGAGAGGACGGACTGTGGGACGGCATAGCGCGTTTCCGCGCCGAGATGCTCTCGTGCGAACACCACCATGAAGGCGAACGCCATATTTCCTGCCCTGAAAAAAGGCTCTGCCTGCAAACGACTGCACCTTTTCCTGCGCTGGATGGTGCGCCGCGACGGCATAGTGGACCTGGGAGTATGGAAAACATAAAACCTTCACAGTTGTCTATACCTCTGGACGTACACGTGGGAAACATGGCGCGCATGCTCGGCATACTGAACCGCAACCAGAACGACCGCCGGGCCGTGCAGCAGAATAGACGCGTTCCTGCGCAGGCTCGACCCCGAAGACCCCGCCAAATACGACTACGCACTGTTCGGCCTGGGCGAAAAAGCGGGTATTTTGAAAACAACCCTGAGAGCGACAAACGAACTTTAAACATACGCCGGTCTGTTTTGTTCCGACCATAAGAACGTAAAAACGGCGAAATATTGCACCAAACACCAAGGAAGTATATATAAATGTCTTATTTAGACCAACTAAACGATGTACAGAGGGCGGCGGTAGAATGTACCGAAGGCCCGATGATGATAATAGCGGGAGCCGGATCCGGCAAAACGCGCGTGCTGACCTACCGAATAGCACACCTTATAAATAAAGGCGTGGACCCGTTCAACATACTGGCCCTGACATTTACCAACAAAGCCGCCCAGAAATGCAGGAACGCATATCGTCCATCGTAGGTTATTCGGATGCCCAGAGCCTTTGGATGGGCACGTTCCACTCCGTATTCGCCCGCATACTGCGGGCCGAAGCGCACCGTCTGGGCTTCCCGTCCAACTTCACCATCTACGACACGGACGACTCGCTGCGCCTTATCACGCAGATAATAAAGGACATGCAGCTCGACAAGGACATATACAAGCCCAAACAGGTACAGGGACGTATTTCCAGCCTTAAAAACAACCTTATAACCACTTCTGCCTACTCCCGCTACCCGGAATGTTCGGAAGCCGACGACAGTGCCGCCCGCCGTCCGCGCCTTCTGGACGTGTACCAGCAATATACCGAACGGTGTTTCAAAGCCGGAGCGATGGACTTCGACGACCTGCTCCTGCGGACGAACGAACTGCTGGCGCGTTTTCCCGAAGTGCTGGCCAAATACCAGGAACGGTTCCGATACATACTGGTGGACGAGTACCAGGACACCAACCATTCGCAATACCTGATAGTAAAGGCTTTGGCCGATCGTTACGAAAACATCTGCGTAGTGGGCGACGATGCCCAGAGCATCTACTCCTTCCGCGGCGCCAACATAGCCAACATACTGCATTTCAACCGCGATTACCCGAAAGCCCGCATCTTCAAGCTGGAACAGAACTACCGTTCGACACAGAACATAGTAAAGGCAGCCGACAGCGTGATAAAGAAAAACCGCGACCAGCTCGAAAAGGACATCTGGACTTCAAACTGCGAAGGCGACAAGGTGAAAGTAGTCCGCAACCTCTCGGACAACGAGGAAGGCTACTACATAGCACGCAGCATAAAAATCTTACAAGGAAGACGACGAAGATTCCCATTACCAGGACTTCGCGGTGCTGTACCGCACCAACGCGCAGAGCCGCGCCATAGAAGATGCCCTTCGCAGACACAACATACCGTACCGCATATGGGGCGGGCAGTCGTTCTACTCACGCAAAGGAAATCAAGGACGTACTGGCATATATGCGTCTGGCCGTCAACCCTAAGGACGAGGAAGCGCTTTTTGCGCGTCATCAACTATCCGACACGTGGAATAGGCGACACCACTCTCAACAAACTGACCGTCACCGCCAACCATTACAACCGTTCGATTTTCGAGGTCATAAAAATCTCGACAAACTGCCGCAGCTGGGCATAAATGCCGGCACGCGCGCCAAACTCGACTCATTCGCTTCGATGATAGAGGCATTCGGCGTATATGCGCAAAACGAAGACGCATTTTCCGCAGCTGAAAAAATACTGCGCGAATCCGGCATAATGGGCGTGATGAGTACCGCCACCGACCCTGAGGAAGTAGCCCGCTATGAAAACGTGCAGGAACTTATAAACAGCATCAAGGATTTCGTCGAGAGCCAGAAGGAAATAGCCGACTCCGACAGTTCGCTCTCCATGTTCGTGCAGGAAGTATCCCCTTCTGACGGATATGGACCGTGGCGACGCATCCGATACGGACCGCGTTGCGCTGATGACAGTCCATATGGCAAAAAGGGCTGGAATTCAAAACGGTATTCATAGCCGGAATGGAGGAAAACCTGTTTCCGAGCATGATGTCGGTCAACTCCCCGTGAAGACATCGAGGAGGAACGCCGGCTTTTTACGTTGCCCTCACGCGCGCTGAACAACGCGCCATACTCACATACGCCGAGCAGCGCTACCGTTGGGGAAAGCTCACCGACGGCGAACTGTCCCGCTTCGTGGACGAAATAGACGACTGTTACCTCGAGTTTTCCGTACCGAAAGAAATGCGCCGCAGCGTCACTTCAGTACTCGATTCCAGCATATTCGGCGACGAACCTCCGGCACGCTCCTTTCCGGCGTGCAGGCGGCTCGCAGTCCTACGAACGAAAGACTCCCGGAGGCCCTTCATACGACCCTAAAAACTGCGGGTCCGGGGCCGCCTCCGCAGCCGCGTCCAAAAAGGCGGTGAAACAAACCTCACGGTAGGACAAAGGGTAAACCACGAACGTTTCGGCGACGGCACCGTCACATCGGTGGAAGGAAGCGGAATAGATGCCAAAGCGACGATAAATTTTCGACAACATCGGAATAAAAAAAAATGTTGCTTAAATTTGCAAAAATCAAGAAAATCTAAAGATATCACATGGACGAAATAATGGAAACGGAACACTCCGGCCTGTCTTACAACACCGAAAAGCCCAAACTGAAGATACCGGAATACGGCCGCACGCTCCAGCAGATGGTCGATTACTGCGTAAGCGTGGAAGACCGCGAGAAACGCAACCGCACTGCCCATGCCATAATAAACGTCATGGGAGAGATAAACCCGCACCTTCGCAACGTGCCCGATTTCCAACACAAACTGTGGGACCAGCTCTTCATCATGTCGGACTTCAAACTGGACATAGACTCCCCGTTTCCCTAAACCTACCAGAATACTTTCTCGACACCAGACAAACTCGAATACCCGCCTGTATTGACCAAATACCGCTACTACGGGCATTATATCCGCAACCTGATCGAAGCCGCCTGCGAAATGGAAGAAGGCGACAAACGAGACGCACTCGTGATAGCCATAGCCAAACACATGAAAAAAGGCTTACATGGCATGGAACAGGGACGAAGTCGAAGACGACGTGATAGCCGCCCATCTGGACGAACTTTCCGAAGGGCGCATAGATTTTTTTCCAAAGTAAAGTCCACCTTCCGGGCGGGAACTCGGCACTCCCAATCCGCAGGGCATTCCTACGCCGAAAAAACGCTTCGTTCCTCAGAACAACCAGCGGGCCCACATGAACAAACCCGGACAAGTGAAAAACCAGGGAGGACAACGCCAAAAAACCAGAACGGGAAATAGCGTTTTACAGCAAAGAACACTTACGCCGTATAGAGCAATAGCTTCGGATTGACGACGAGCGCGCATCATACGTGTATTTGCCATAAATTCATTTTCAAATACCGCGCCGAAACCGATTTTTATATTAAAAAAACATTTTTCGCAATAAAAATGTTGCACGGAAATTAAAAATATTCCGAATATTGCAATCACGTAATGTACTACCGCCGCGGAATAAAGGCGCGGCAATTAAAAGCAGAGAGGTATGAATTACTTATGCACATTTTTTACGGCTTTTATTACTTCGGTTTCTTTCGGAACCGGACGGCGGCCTGTGTGCATTTGATATAAGGAAACATAAAAACCACAAATACGAAGCAGGCCGCTTTCGGGACACCCCGGAAGCGGTTTTTAATTCTTTAGACAGGAAAAAACGAAAAAATGGACAAATCACTGTGCGTAGCCATACAGGAATAAGAGGCTCCTACCACCATGTTGCCGTAGAGAAATTCTTCGGACGTGAAACGGTTTCGTCGAGTGCGCGCCGAGGACGTACCGGAAGCTATCGAAAACGGAAAAAGCCGACTACGGAGTCATGGCCATAGAGAATTCGATAGCCGGGGTCCCTGCTCCAGAATCCAAACTGCTTGGACTGCACGGACAGAAGATAATAGGAGAAGTGTACGTGCATATCGAACACTGCCTTCTGGCAAATCCGGGAGTAAGGATAGAAGACCTCACGGAAGTAGAATCGCACCCCGATGGCGATACTACAATGCGAAAATTTCTTTTCACAATATCCTGAAATACGCCTTCTGAGTCAAATGACACGGCCCGTTCGGCGCGTATGGTAGCATCGAAAAAGCTGAGGACCACCGGCGCGATAGCATCGAACTGTGCGCACGCCTGTTCGGGCTTGACGTACTTGCACGCGGCATACAGACTATGAGCAACAATTACACGCGCTTTTTCGTGATAGGACACTCCGGCGAGGAAATACCGCCAGATGCGGACAAGGCATCGCTCCGCTTCGTTACAAAACACGAGTCAGGCAGCCTGTCCAAAATACTGTCCGTTCTGGCGATGCACGGGCTCAACCTGACAAAAATACAGTCGGTAGCCATAATGGAACGCCCGTGGGAGATATGCATTTTACGCCGACGTGATGTTTCCTTCGCTCTCCACGTTCAACGCAGCGATAGAGGTCGTGTCGCACCAGACCGAACAGTTGGAGATACAGGGTATTTACAAACACAACGAATCTTAACCGCCAAAAAAACGATGGAACAACATCATCACGACATAGGGATAATAGGACTGGGACTTATAAGGCTGCTCTCTGGCCTTGGGACTGGGGAAATCCAGGATTCGCCGGACGCATAACCGGCATGGACGCAAATGCAGAACACGAACGGGAAGCTCTCGGCGCAGGACTCATAGACGCAGTCGGCGACATGAAACAAGTCTGCGGGGCCGAGATAATCATCGTTGCCACACCGGTGGATGTATCGGCGGGGATCATAAAAACAGGCGCTCGATGAGCGGGGAAAACGCAGCCGTTATAGACGTTGGTTCGACCAAAAACCGCGTTATGCAAAACGCCGGAGCATCTGAACACCGCCGTTTCATCCCCACGCATCCTATGGCCGGAACGGAAAACTCAGGGCCGCTGGCCGCTGTCGAAGGGCTTTTCCGTAACCGCACGGTCATACTGCTGCCATACCCGGACGGCGATAAGGACAAAACGGCGCTCATAGAAGCGATGTACCGTTCACTCGGATCCGAGATAGTGTTCATGGACCCGGTAAAAACACGATATGAGCGTGGCATACGTTTCACACATATCGCATATATCGTCCCTATGCGCTGGCCTGACGGTGCTAAATAAGGAACGTGACGAGGGAAAACATAACACGCCTGGCCGCCGGAGGTTTCGACTCCACTGCCCGTCTGGCCAAAAGCAGCGCTTCGATGTGGGAACCCATCTTCCTTGAAAACCGAACGGCAATAATCGACGTGCTGGATGAATACATCGAAAATATCATCCTTTTCAAACACGCAATAAAGTCCGGCAACGGACAAGTGATACAGGAACGCTCATAGGCCAGGCCAACAAAGTGCGCGAGGTACTGGACAAAAGACAAAAAAAAAAAAATGAACGCGGAAGTAAAACTCATAGACATGGGTACAGCCATGCCCCGGAAATCGCGCGCCTGCTCAACGATCCGGCGGTATGCGAATACCTTTCGGACGTCATACCGTTTCCCTACGCCGAATCCGATGCCTGCAATTTCATATCGGCGGTATTGGAGGACGGTTCCACTTTTTGCGCAAGCCGCACGGTGCTTTACAAAGGGCGCATAGCCGGGATAGCAGGGATACCAGTCAGCAGGCCCCAACAAAGAACACATAGTTGTAGCCGGTTACTGGCTCGGATGCGGAATTCTGGGGATGCGGCATAGCGACACAAGCGCTGCGGCAGACTATCGACATGGCTTTCTCCGACCCGGGATAATACGTATCGAAGCTACTGCATTTTCCCCCAACAAAAGGCCAGTTAGCCGCGTAATGGAAAAATGCGGAATGAAACACGAAGCCACACTGGAAAAAGCCCTTTCAAAAAGGCCGGGTGTACGACGAGGCCGTTTACAGGGAATACTGCGCAGCGAATACGCCGGCAAGAAAAATTTTTAGACAAGGATATACAAAGCAAAAATAAACGACAAATAAAAGAAACGAAGAAAAATGAAACAATTCGACATCATCCCGATCAGCCAATGGGGACTCGGCAACAAAAACATACCCCTGGGCATAGCAGGGCCGTGCAGCTGGAAACGGAAGAACAAGTGCTTTCAACAGCAAAGACCTAATACACCGTAACATCCACGTATTCCGCGCCGGAATATGGAAACCGCACCCGTCCCGGAAGTTTCGAAGGCGTAGGCGAAGAAGGTCTGAAATGGCTCCAAAAGGTAAAAGAAGTAACCGGACTTAAAGTCGGCACGGAAGTCGCCAACGCACAACACGCACAATTGGCCCTAAAATACGGCATAGACGTACTGTGGATAGGCGCGCGCACGACTGCCAGTCCTTTTTACGATGCAGGAACTTGCCGAAACGTTACGCGATACGGACAAAGTCGTTCTGGTAAAAAAAAATCCGATGAACCCTGATTTGGATTTTGTGGCTCGGAGCTATCGAGCGCCTCAACGCCTGCGGCATACGCAAACTCGGGAGCCATACACCGTGGCTTTTTCTGCGTACGCCAAGACAAAATACCGCAACGTACCGGAATGGCAGATACCTATAGAATTACGCCGCCGCCATCCGGAATTGCCCATCATATGCGACCCGTCGCATATTTCCGGCTGCCGCGAACTCATCATGCCCGTATCGCAAATGGCGCTCAACCTAAAATTCGACGGGCTTATGATAGAATCCCACTGCAACCCTTGTGAAGCATGGAGCGACGCGTCACAGCAGCTCACTCCGGATCGCACAAAGGAAATGACCGAAGAACTGTACCTGCGTAGCAGCGAAATAGGCGGCGAAGCTGCCGTAAAACTCTCGGCACTACGTCAGCAGATAGACGAAATAGACAATCAGATAGTAGCCATACTGGCCGCACGCATGAACGTCGCACAACAGATAGGAGAGCTCAAACGCGACAATAACCTGGCCATACTCCAGAGTACCCGTTGGGAAGACGTGCTCTCGAAAAACGTTTCCGACGGCGAAAAACTCAAACTGTCCGCCGAATTCATGCGCACTGTCTTCGAAGCAATACACCAGGAATCCATCGAACGCCAAAACTCCGTGATGAACGAAAAATAACGTCCGGACAATCCGCTTCGGACCTCAGCGTCCGCAGAGGAGGGAAAAATTATTTCCTCTCTTGCGGACGTTTTTTTTTTGACATCCGGCCCTTTCCGGCGGCAAAGTCCGTATTTACGGCTATTTTTGCGTAATTTTGCGCTTTTATAATAAACAATACCACGACAAGACTAAATGGAAAAAGTAGAAAGCTTCACACTAGACCATACCAAAGTAAAAGCACCTTTCGTCCGCCTGTGCTGCGTTATGGAAGGTGAAAAAAGGCGACAAGGTATCCAAATTCGACCTGCGTTTCCTCCAGCCCAACGAACAGTCCATGCCTACGGCCTCGATACATGCTCTGGAACACCTTCTGGCCCCAACATACGCGAACATCTCAGCGGGTGATAGATTTCTCCCCATGGGATGCCGCACTGGGTTTTACCTCACCGTATGGGGAACCAGAACAACGGCCGAAATAAAAACCGCACTGGAAAAAGCGCTCGCACAGGTACTCGAAGCAGAAGAAGTCCCGGCAGCCAATGCGGTACAATGCGGCAACTACCGCGACCTCTCGCTTTTCGGGGCAAAAGAATATGCCCGCGAAGCTCTCCAGAGGGGCTTTTCTCTTGAAATATACGGATAGGCGCGCGTTTTTTTATATACTTTTTATTAAGAACGTCCATACGATTCATCGTTTCCTAACTTCGGGGAAAATAAAACGATGACGGATAACGGGGGCGCGGCCAGTGGTATGACCGTAAATGGTTTCATTTACCATCTGCCGGAAAAAATATTACACTCCGAACTTTATATGTTTGAGTATCTGTTCGATGCTATCGGCAGGGTTTTAATTCGCCGCCCTTGCGGTTGATGTCGGGCTGTGTGCCGGCCAGACGTTTGGTCCATCCGTCGAACTGCGTGTAGCAAATCACGGTCTTACCGGCCTGCCACGCATATGCCAATTCAGAAAGCGTACCCGTACCGCCAGCCACGGACACCACCACGTCCGCCGAATTTATTATCAGTTGGTTGCGGGCCCATCCCATGCCGGAAGGAATCACAACATCCACGAATTCGTTAGCTTCGTCTTTCGTATTTCCGGGGTATCCCCACCGTGCATGCGTAAGTATAACCCTCCGCACTGCGCGCGCCCTTGCACACGGCTTCCATAAAAACCGAACATACCGCCGCATATTATCCACATAACCGGCATCGGCCAGGCTGCGGCCCAGTTCCACCGAAATTGTACACATCTACATTACAACGCGTCTGGTTCGGACCTATAACGCTTACGGCTTTCATTCTCGAAGACATATATCACACTGTTTTTTACCTGAAGCGGCTTATACGCCGCCGCTCCGACGCGGCAAATATACGACAAAAATACGCGGCCGATATTACTACCTGATACGAAATATCCCCGAAAAGCGCATGTCAAACGCCTTTCGAGGGGATAAATCTGATGATATACATACACGGCTTACAAACCGGTATCGTAAACATACACCTTCTCAAAATCCTCCTCCATATTGTAAGTGTATAATTTACTGTCGTCGCCGCTCACTATGATATTCGACGCAGGTTTTTTCCAACGACAGGCTCTTAACACGTTCTCCGTCCCAATCGTAAATACGGACCTGTACATCGTTGAAAGTTATTTTCCTCCGTTCCTGTCCATTTCGATATCCACCCATAAAGCGTAAATGTACCTGTCCGTAGCGAAAACACGGACAATACCCTGTGCGTCCACCGGAACGCACGTTTTTCGCCTTTTCTATATCTTCGGCCAGGACATCCTTTCCGGATGATTTTATCAGGCCGAACTTGCCTTCGGACGATATTTCATAAAAATCAGCATGGTCCACCAATTCATAAATCAATGCCGCACGGCTGCCTCTTACGGCCACAAAGGGGACGGTTAACCCGCGATTGTTGGTACATGTTCCCATTGTCATCGTATTTTACCTCGGTAAAGGCATAAGTACGTACCGAATCCAGCACCTGACCGTCTTCACCGCTTCGCGTGTAAAGGGAAATCATCGTTGTCCGTTCCGGCCATCTCGGTCGGTATCATACCCGAAGGCATAATTATGTCGCTTTGGAAATGTTTTGGCAAAGGATATATGTTCACTTGTTCGGCCAATTTTATCGTATTGCCGTCAACGGAATAGAAGTCATGAGTTTTTGTTACTATAATTACTTATAATAAAACCGCCCGTATCACCGCTCTCATCGTTTACCAAACTTATGTATTCGGGAAATTCACCTGGCCCCTGACCTTTCGTGCCGTATTTGTACTTAAAAAGAAAAATCAGGCAGGAATACACGTAAAAACCACATTATCCGTATTACGTGACGTCAGCACCGCATAACCGTTGGCTACGGTCCATGAGTTTGGCTGTATTATCTCGTTCACGGCTATACTGTCAGCCTTTACCTCTACCGGTTTTGTCGAATCCGAGTGCAGCATTTCCATCCGCCGAGCACGATGCGGCAACAGCCGCACATGCCGCAACGGGAATCAAATGTTTGAAAAGTGTCTTCATTGCAAAAAAATTATGTTATTTCCTATTTGTGATTTACGTTCTAAAGTCCCGTTCGATAAGTATAAACGCGGTCAAAATCATCCGTAACCACATTGTATGCGAAAATGCACCCTCCATCAGGACTTACCATTATGTTCGTTGCCGATTTTTCGAGTTCGAACATCCCTGCCACACGCTGCCGTCCCAATCATATACCTTTACACGAGTGGATAAAAAGTTAATTTTTCGCGCTTCCATATCCACTTTTTATATCCACCTCAAGTATAAACAGGTACTTTTCCGTCGCCTGCCCGTCGCAAAACCTCGTGGCAGAACCTCCTTTATCCGCTTCCAGAGCTTTAACTCGCTCCATCGTCTCTTCGTCGGTAAAATTATCGCCTATCGTTTTTATCAGCTTTAACTTTCCGTTCGACGTCATCCGATAAAAATCCATCCTCGGAATCATTGAATACGACACGGCAACAGCATCGCCCGCCGACCATACCGACACATCGTTATACCTAGTCACCATCACCCCCGCCATTGGCCATCGTTTCTTCTTTTTACCAATGTATGCACCAGTACGGAGTCCGTTATCTTGCGTGTTTCCGTCTCTATCACGTACAGATATCCCCTCCCCAGTTCATCGCCATTCACCTCTGTTGAAGAAAGCAGCCATCTACCGCCTGATGCAACAGCTCGCTCACGCAAATAAACCCCGTCTTTCTTTATAGGCACGATTTGCCCTTTGTTGTTAAAGTTATTGTCATCCACGGAAAAAAACTTTTGCCAAATGCTTTGAAGACTCATCCATGTGCAGAAACACCTTCTGTCGCATCTCCGTTTAAAACTTGCACCTACCGAAATCATCCGGTCCTTCCCCACTTTTTACCCGTAGAATTTAAGTACATGACAAAAATTTGAAAACATCGAATTTTGGGGTATAAGCAGGACGCAGAAGTATGGTCGCAATCTCCTCCAAACCATACTTGACAAGCGACTTTGCCTTTCTTCCATGTTTCAGAATCTTTATCGGTTTAATATTTATATCTTTATGTTCACCAACGAGATACGCCCATACGAGAGCCATGCAGACCATCGCGACAAGTCTTGCGATGCGCTCCATATCACGCATGTGGGTGTCCTCGATGTTGAAGCCGGAGGATTTCATGGCTCTGAAAGCCGTTTCTATCTCCCATCGCTTTTTGTATGTCAAAATCGCGCCCTCGGGCCGGTTGAAGCATATAAGAATCTGCAATTCGGAACACCGTCGGAGTTTTTGATTCGGCTGCCGGCAAGATAGACATACTCGCCTTTGTGAAGAAAAAAGCTTATGGAAGAATTTCTCTGACCGACCTTCAGATCATTGAACAGCCACCAGGCGCGGATTCTCACCGGTGGATGGCTTGACAATCCAGAAGTTCTGACGTATCGGATGTAATACCGTATGCGACGGCTGTTGAGCCACCCTGTCCATTCCTTTCCGATGAACTCGCGGTCTGCCACAAGACGAGTCGATGCATTCCGCTCGAAAAGACGGATAAAACGTTCCATAATCTTCCTGCGTTCGTTCGAGCTGGGTTGCCACGTTTAGGAGAAGACTGAAAATCAGCGGAAGGCGATACCTTTGTATGTCACGCCCAGCATCAGTATGTTGATGTTGAACTCCCAGAACTTCCTGCGATCCATGCTGAGCACAAGACCGGTCATGACAGGAAGCAGCGAGAATTATACGCGCTATGATGTCAAGGTCGCAATACGTAAGC
>VOFJ01003174.1_pt1 | contig 36279 bp, 63 predicted proteins | sample 5384081 | NCBI WGS metagenome assembly VOFJ01 (sample SAMN12384729, study PRJNA508395) | human gut metagenome | isolation source: healthy gut I | host: Homo sapiens
TCAGTATTGCTTCGTTCAGTTACGTATTGCTCAAGGAGATGGAAGAGCCGTTTGAAAAAGAACCAGATCGGTTCCTCCGCCATGCCTTACAAGCGCAACCCCATGCGCTGCGAGCGTATCTGCGCACTGAGCCGCTACCTGATGGTAGATGTGCTGAACCCAGCTTCACCACCGGCACCCAGTGGTTTGAGCGCACGCTGGACGACAGCGCCAACAAGCGTGTCGCCATGGCTGAGGGCTTCCTTGCTACCGACGCTATCCTGAACATCATGCTCAACGTCACCGACGGCATCGTGGTGTATCCCAAGGTGGTGCGCAGCCGTCTGATGGCAGAGCTGCCCTTCATGGCCAGCGAGAACATCATGATGCAGGCTGTGGAAAAAGGGCGGCAACCGTCAGGAGCTGCACGAGCGCCTGCGCCAGCACGCCATCGCCGCCGGCAAGCAGGTCAAGGAAGAGGGCCTGCCCAACGATATGGTGGACCGTATTGCTGCCGACCCTGCCTTTGGCCTGACCCGCGAGGAGATCGTGGCGGGCCTTGTGCCGGAGAACTTTGTGGGCCGTGCACCGCAGCAGGTGGAGGAGTTCATCGCCAATGTGCTCAAGCCCATCTTCGATGCTAACCCCGACGCCGTGGAGCAGCACGCATCCCTGAGCGTGTAATAGGGCAGGCCATCAGGGAGCTTTCTCCGCGAACAGCGACGGGTTGCGGCACCCAGCATCCGCTTCGCTATCGCTTACGTCTTGCTGGCCGCTGCCCCAACAGCTTCTCCCTGTTTTCTGCCGCGGGCAGCGGTCGTCGCTGTTGCAAGACTCCAGTCCCGCCCTACCGCCTGCGGCGGCAGGGTCCCACCCCCAGGACATTCGCTGGAGAAACTTCCTGCCGTCCTGCCGGGTAGCTGCAGTAAATATTAAAAGGTCGTCGCCGAAAGGCGGCGGCCTTTTTTGATGCCTGTCCCCCCCTTGAGAAAAAATCCGCTGTCATGCTACACTGGGAGCATCATCCAACAAAGGAGAACCGCGTATGCGATTGGATAAATACTTAGCCGAGACGGCCCAGTGCACCCGCAGCGAAGCTAAGGCGATGCTTTCAAAGGGCCGCGTGCAGGTGAACGGTGCTGTCTGCAAAAAAAGGGGACACCCAGCTCAAAAGAAAGTGACACTGTGGCTGTGGATGGCAGGGCGCTCAGCTATCAGCAGTTCGTGTACATCATGCTCAACAAGCCCGAGGGCGTGGTGAGCGCTTCCACCGACAAGCGCGACACCACCGTGGTGGATCTGGTGGGGATGCCTATCCCGCGGCGGCAGCTGTTCCCGGCGGGAAGGCTGGACAAGACCAGCACCGGCTTTGTGCTGCTGACCGATGACGGCACCTTTGCCCACGACATCCTTGCTCCAAAGCGCCACGTCTCCAAGACTTACACCGTGGTGTTGGACACGCCGCTGACCGAGCAGATGCGCACCGGCTTTGCGGCGGGCGTGACCCTTGCCGACGGCACCGCACTTTCGCCTGCGGAGGTCACGGCCCTTTTTCTGCCGATGGCTGCACTGTGCGGGTGGTGCTCAAGCAGGGCGTATACCACCAGATCAAGCGGATGTTCGGCGTGTATGGCGCAGGCGTGAACGGCCTGCACCGGGCTGCCATCGGCGGCCTTGCACTCGACCCGGCCCTTGCACCGGGCCAGTGGCGGGAGCTTTCTGCCGAAGAAGTGTCAAAATTTCCAGCTGACAGGGTCGGCTTTTCACCCGAATTTCAAAAAAGCAACACATTTTTCCGGTAGAATAGGGGCAGAACCACGCAAAAAGGCACTTTTTGGTTCAGAATGGCCCCTAAAGATAATATTCACAAAAAAAACTATCTTTTTTGTTGAAATATGTTGCAAAAAGTAAATTCTTTTGTGTAAAATATAAAATGTAATGCAGCTAAATTGTTAAAAAATCACGACCGGCTGCCGCTGCGGTTTGCACAAACGAGGAAAAGGGGTATCCATTATGGCCAATAGAGTATTTCAAAGCGTGATCTACCAGATGAAAGACGCGATCAACCGGGTGGTCGGCGTGGTGGATGAGACCGGCGCTGTTATTTCCTGCTCGGAACTGAACCTGATCGGCGAGGTGCGCGAGGGTTTCATGGCGGAGCGTCTGACCGCGGGCGACCGCTTTGTGCGCGATGGCTACACCTATCAGCAGTTCTCCAGCGCCAAGCATAATGATTATGCAGTATTCGTGGAAGGCGTGGACGAGACGGCTGGTCAGTTTGCCGCCATGCTGTCCATCAGCCTGCAGAGCATCAAGCAGTACCACGACGAAAAGTTTGATAAGTCCAACTTTATCAAGAATGTGGTGCTGGATAACATCCTGCCCGGCGATATCTATGCCAAGGCCCGTGAGCTGCACTTTGCCACCGATGTTTCCCGCGTGGTGTTCATCGTGCGTGTTACCAGCGGCGGCGATATCTCCGCCTACGATGTGGTCAGCAGCCTGTTCCCCCGACAAGCAGAAAGGACTTTGTGTTCAATATCAGCGAGACGGATACCGTGCTGGTCAAGGAGATCCGCAAGGGCATCGACCGCACCGATATGGAAAAGCTGGCTGCCAGCATCGTGGATACCCTGTCCGGCGAGCATTACATCAAGGCTGTGGTGGGCATCGGCACCCCCATCTCCAACGTGAAGGATCTGGCTACCTCCTTTAAGGAAGCACAGATCGCCATGGAAGTGAGCAAGGTGTTCGACACCGAAAAGCAGATCATCCGCTACGATAATCTGGGCATCGCCCGGCTGATCTATCAGCTTCCCACCACCCTTTGCGAGATGTTCCTGCGGGAGGTGTTCAAGAAGGGTTCCATCGATTCCTTGGATCAGGAAACCCTGTTCACCATCCAGCGCTTCTTCGAGAATAACCTGAATGTGTCTGAAACCAGCCGCGGCCTGTTTGTGCACCGCAACACGCTGGTGTATCGTCTGGAAAAGATCAAAAAGCTGACTGGCCTGGATCTGCGTGGAGTTCGACGATGCTATCGTCTTTAAGGTAGCACTGATGGTCAAAAAGTACCTGTCCAACAATCCGGCCAAATACTAATAAGCTGCAGGCTCTGCCTGCAGTGCAGAACCGGCCGCTCGAAACCGATGCTGGCCGGTTCTTTTTGCTGTGAAAACAGATTTTAATGTCAGGAGCTAATATTACCCTATGATCGATTTAGAACACGTTTCCAAGGAATATAAACAGGGCGGACCGCTGGCACTGGACGATATCAACCTCCATGTGGACGACGGCGAGTTCGTGTTCCTGCTGGGCCATTCCGGCGCAGGCAAATCCACCCTGCTCAAGCTGCTGCTGCGCGAAGAGCTGCCCAGTGAGGGCAAGGTGACCGTGCTGGGCAAGGGATGTTGCCAGCCTGCACCGCCATCAGGTGCCGTATCTGCGCCGTCAGATGGGCATTATCTTTCAGGATTTCCGGCTGATCCCCACCATGACCGTGTACGAGAACATCGCCTTTGCCATGGCATGTGACCAACGTCAAGAGCCGGGAGATCAGCGACCGTGTGGAGTACATGCTGGAGCTGGTGCATCTGGAGGATAAGGCCAAGGCCTATCCGGACACCCTTTCCGGCGGCGAACAGCAGCGCGTGGCTGTGGCCCGCGCCCTTGCCCACGGCCCCAAGCTGGTCATTGCGGACGAGCCCACCGGCAATATCGACCCGGAATTGAGCCTGGAAATGATGGAACTGCTGGAGCGGGTGAGTGAAATGGGCATCACCGTTGTGGTCGTCACCCATGAACACGAGCTGGTGCGTCAGTTCCATCGGCGGGTCGTTACCCTGAAAAAAGGGCCGCATCATTTCGGACGTGCCTGCCGATAAAGGAAGCCATCCGGCGCGGGCAGCAGAGCACCGGGAGCGCCTGTTTGAGACCGAGCTGGAACCCGGAAAACACTGCAGAAAAGGAGGCGGCCACCGTATGATGAGACCTTCTACCTTCTTCTTCCTGGTCCGGCGCGGCGTGTCGCAATCTGGGCAAGCACTGGGCCATGACCTTTGTGTGCATCCTGTCCCTCAGCGTCTGTATGACCCTGAACACCTTTGCAAGCCTTGCAGAGGTGAACGTGGACAGCATGGTCAACTATCTGGGCAGCCAGAACGAGACCGTGGTCTATCTGGACCCGGAGTGCGATGATGCCACCGCGCAGGCTGTGGGCGAAAAGCTGTCTGCCATGCCCGGCGTGACCAATGTGCAGTTCGTCTCCAAGCAGGACGTGCTGAACACCTACCGCGATTACATGGAAGATTACTCCTCCCTGTGGGACGAGTTTGAAAACGACAACCCCTTCAAGGCAAACTACCGCGTCTCCATCGCAGACCTGAGCCAGATGGAGGAAATGAGCAAGAAGATGCAGGCCATCCAAGGCGTATACAGCGTGACCGCCCCCGTGGAAATGACCAATGTCTTTGTGCAGGTGCAGCGCTCTGTTACCAAAGTGGGCCGCGGTATCGTGCTGGTGCTGATGGGGTGGTCAGCATCATCACCGTGGGCAGCACCATCCGCCTGAGCGTGTTTGCCCGCCGCCGTGAGATCGAGATCATGAAGTATGTGGGCGCCACCAACAGCCTTGTCACCCTGCCCTTCTTTGTGGAGGGTCTGGCCATGGGCCTGATCTCCGGTGCACTCACTGCAGCGATCAGTCTGGGCGGCTACTCCTATATGGTGCAGGCCTCCGGTGGTCTGGGCGGCGTATGGGAAATGATCATGGGTCAGGCCCTTGTGCCGGTGAGCGCCGTCTGGTCCACCATCATCCCGTACAGCCTCATCGGCGGTGCTGTTGTGGGTGGTCTGGGCAGCATGTTCTCCATCCGCAAACACCTGAATGTATGATGGAAAGGAGCCGCACATGAAAAAAGCACTTCATGCAAAGCCCTTCCGGCTTCAGATGCCCGGTTACACGCCGCGCCATGCCCGGCCGGAGCCTGCCCGCAGTAAGCTGCTGCGGGGCGTCAGCCTGTGTCTGGCAGCCGCGTGTCTTGTGGCAAGCGTAAGCTTTCACCCGGCTACGGCAGCCACCAGTATGGCCAGCCTGCAGAACAAGCTGAACAGCCTTTCCAAATCCATTGACCAGCAAAAAAGGAGCTTTCGGACGCAAAGAAAAAAGGAAACTGCTGCAAAGGCGCTGGAAAGTGAACTGAAGGAGCGCGTGGGCGTCATTCAGTCTCAGATCAGTGTGCTGAGCACCCAGATCGCGGCGGTGCAGAACAGCATCGGCCAGACCGAGCAGAAGATCAGCGCCAAGGAAGCGGAGATCACCCAGAAGCAGACCGAGATCGACGGCCAGTGGGACGATTTCAAAAAGCACATGGCGGCGATGCAGGAGCTGCGCGATGGCGGCAGTGTGGCCATGCTGAGCGCGGTGAACGACCTGTATGAGCTGCTGACCTTCAACGAGGTCATGCAGGATATCTCCATCAAAGATACCGAGATCATGGACAATATGAAGGCCGCCAAGAGCGCTCTGGAAGCAGATAAGGTGGAGTTGGAAGCCCAGCGCAAGGAGCTGAAGGGCCAGAAGGCAGAGCTGGATACCCAGAACTACCAGATGAAGGCCAAGCAGAGCGAGCTGAACAGCAGCATCTCTGCGGCACAGCTCTCGCACAGGACGCCCAGAAGGCCCAGAAGGCAGCGCAGGCGGCCATTGAATCGGACGAGCTGAACTATGAGGCAGTCAAAAAAAGAGATCCAGAAGTCGATCGCAGCGGCTGCATCCAGTAAGCCGCAGCTGAGTTTTTTACCGGCTTTGCCTGCCCGCTGAAGAGCTATACCCGCGTTTCCAGCGAGTACGGCTGGCGTAAGAATCCGGTGTCCGGCGTCAACAGGCTGCATGCCGGCATCGATCTGGCGGCCCCGGGCGGTACGCCCATCTACGCAGCCGCCAGCGGCTATGTGCAGGTGGCAGGCTGGTCCAGCGGCGGCTATGGCAACTATGTCATCATCTATCACGGCAGCATGTCGGACAGGCAATGCCTACAGCACCCTGTACGGCCACATGAGGTCGGTCGCCACCAGCGCAGGCAAGTATGTCAAGCAGGGCGAGCTGATCGGCTACGTTGGCTCTACCGGCAACTCTACCGGCAACCACCTGCATCTGGAGGTCTGGAAGGGCGGCAAAAAGGCCAATGCGGTCAATCCGCGTGGTTATATCCCGTTCCCGCACAACTGAGTGTATTTATAAGGAGTCTGGTATTCTATGAACGAACAAAAACATAAGCGTTTGCTGCGCATCGGCTGCCTTTTGCTGGCAGGCTTGTTTGCACTTTCGCTGCTGGGCAGTGTGCTGATGATGCTGCTGTTCTGACAGGAGGGAGCAAGGCATGAACCGTAAGATCTCTGTAGGCATGGCCGTCACCATTGTGATCCTGGCTATGACCGTGACCTTTTCCATCACCATGCTGATCGCCATGCGGCTGTTTGACAGCACCGTCAGCAGCGTGAAGGAAAAGGGAGAGCATGTACAACAAAAGGTGGCCGAGGTGGACCGCTATGTGCGCAGCAACGACTACTATCCCATCGACGAAACGGTGCTGTATGACGCCTGACGGCGGGTTATCTGCTGGGCACGGGCGACAAGTACGCCCGCTACTACAGCGCCATTGTTGCCACGGAGCTGATGAATCAGCAGAGCGGCAAGGTGATGGGCATTGGCGTGGAGCTGGGCATCGACCAGACCGGCTACGCAAAGGTGACCAAGGTCTACGAGGACTCGCCTGCACAGGAGGCCGGCATCGTGGCAGGGGACTACATCACCGCCATTGACGGCACCGAGGTGAAGAGCCTTTCCGGCGTGGACGCTGTGCAGGCCCGCCTGCAGGGCGAGGCCGGTACGACCGTCAATGTGACATGGCTCAACAGCGAAGCAGCCTCCAAAACGGCAGACCTGACCCACTCCGGCTATACCAGCACCACCGTGGATTATCAGATGCTGGACAGCGTGGGCTACATCAAGATCCGCCAGTTCGACGGCAGCACGCCCAGTGAACTGGATTATGCCATTCGTTCCCTGACCGCCAGCGGGGCGCAGAGCTTTGTGTTCGACCTGCGCGACAACGGCGGCGGCGTGCTGGATGATGCCGTCAGCTGCATCGACCTGATCGCTCCGGAGGGCACGGTGGCCTATGCTGAGGATAAGAACGGCAACCGCACGATCATTGGCAGCAGTGACAACGAGAGCAGGGTAGACCTGCCCATCGTCTGTCTGGTGAACGGGAACACCGCCAGCGCAGCAGAGCTGTTTGCCGCCAGCCTGCACACCATGAACGGTGCACGTCTGGTAGGCACCACCACCATGGGCAAGGGCACCATCCAGAGCAGCCCCCAGCGCCTTTCGGACGGCAGTGCGGTGAGCATCACGGTGGCAAAGCTCATCTGTGGTGACGGCTCCTGCTTTGACGGCACCGGTCTGAGTGTGGATGTGGAAAAGGCTCTGACCGCAGAAGAGACCACCAACTTCTATGATTACGCACCCCGGAGACCGACCCGCAGATCCAGCGTGCGGTCAGCGCAGCACAGCAGCTGAGCGGTACCACGACTCTGGGCGGCGTCAACGACGCGGCTTCCTCGGCGGCTGCATCCGAATCTGCGGACAGCGCCGCTGCTGAGCAGGAGAACGCGTCCTCTGAGGAAACGGCTTCTTCTGCCCAAGCGGAAACAAGCAGTGAAGCTGCATCCAGTGCGGAGTAAAAGATAAAATCGGCAGAAATGCTGCATGGGCTTCTTCTTGTAAAAAAAGTAACCCGGTTTATTGCAGTGCTGTTTGCCGTACGCATGTTCCTTTCTTGAAACGGCTTTTGAGCGCGCTCGCAGGGCGCGGTGATGTCGCTTGCCGTACCGACCCCTCACGTGAAAGCGCTTTGGAGCGCCCCCGCAGCGCTCCCGTTTACCGTACCGACCCCTTCTCGTGAAAATAACCCAGCCAGACCCGCAGGTCTGGCTGGGTTGCCATATTATAATAATATTTCCGCTGAATATGCCCAAAGCGACGCGGAGGGCATTCAAATCGTACTATGAAAAGGATGGAATCTATGCCCGAACTGACCGACCTCTCGGTGATCCGTGCCCTGTGCGAAAAATATGATTTTGCACTCTCCAAGGGTTTTGGACAGAATTTTATCATCAACCCGGGTCTGCCGCCCAAGATCGTGGATGCCAGCGGCGTAGATCGGCGCTATGGCGTCATTGAGATCGGCCCCCGGCATCGGCGTGCTGACCCGGGAACTGGCAAAGCGTGCTGCCAAGGTGGTGTCCATCGAGGTGGACGAACGCCTGCCGCCGCTGCTGGCCGAAACGATGGCTGGAGTGGATAATTTCAAGCTGATATTACAGGATGTACTGAAAGTGGATCTGAAGGCGCTCATTGCAGAAGAGTTTCCCGGAATGCCGGTGGCGGTGTGCGCCAACCTGCCGTATTACATCACCAGCCCCATCGTCATGAAGCTGCTGGGCGATCGTCTGCCCATCCATCGAGAGCCTGACCGTTATGGTGCAGAAGGAAGCCGCAGACCGTCTGGCTGCTGCGCCCGGTACCCGGGCCTCCAGCGCCATCAGCTGCGCCGTAAGCTACTACGCAACCTCAAAATGATGTTCACTGCCGCGCCCGGCAGCTTTTACCCGGCACCCAAAGTGACCAGCGCTGTGGTGCGCATGGAGATCCGTCCGCAGCCTGCCGTGCAGGTGGAGGACGAAGAAGGCTACTTTGCACTGGTGCGTGCCGCCTTTGGTCAGCGCCGCAAGACCGCCGCCAACGCCATTGCCAGTGGTCTGGGGATGCCCAAGGACGCAGTGACTGCCGCCATTGAAGCTGCGGGGTTTGACGCCCGCATCCGCCCGGAGGCTCTCACGTTGGAGGATTTTGCCAAGATCCAGCAGGCTCTTGCCCGCTGACCCCGCCGACGTCCCGCCCGTTTCAAGGTGAAGCCTGTTTTTCTCGATCACCGAACCACCATCCACCCGGACGGTGGGTTTTTGTTTGCGCATTTTTCAGGAGAAGGCGGTGAAAGAGCGTTTGGCAGGGTGGACGCCGCGAGCCACGCAGAATAAAAAGGAACCCGGGTCGCGGCTCCCAGCGGCTGCGTCGTGCCTTGGGCGGCACGCGCATCCTGCTGGCCGCAGCCCCAACAGAGCCTCCCTGCTTCTGCCACTGGCAGCGGTCATCCCGCCCAGTCCTGAAAAAGTGTCTGCAAAACAGAAAATCCAGTACCCGGTTCGGATACTGGATTTCTTGGTGGGCGCGGGTGGATATCGCGAGCCGCGCATCTAAAAAAGCCCCGCAGGGCTTTTTTGCCCGCCAGACTATTCGGCGGGCCGATGCTGTTCGAATCCACCCGCCCAGTGAGTCGGACTTTGCAGCAAAACAAAAACCTCAGCGTACTTTTATACGTTGAGGTTTTTTGAAATGAGCGCAGGTGGATTCGAACCACCGAAGCTGAAAGCAGCAGATTTTACAGTCTGTCCCCATTGGCCACTCGGGAACACGCCCATATTCAATTCGCAGTCTCACAGACTGCCTGTATATATTACCACTGGGGCAAAGGGTTTGTCAATGTTTTTTGAGGAAATTTTCTTGCAGGGAACGGAAGTAAGTGAAAAGCCCCGGGATCAAGGCGTCCCGGAGCTTGTTGGAGCGGGTGACAGGAACCGAACACGTTCCGACACTTTTCGGAAAGAAAAATGCACAAAAAACATACCTTGAAAATGTTCAGGACGCTAAATTATTTCGGGATCCGAAAAAGTATTGATGTATCCCAAACAGCGTGTTATTCTGTAGACGGTGCTTATTTCATAATCCGAAATAAGTGAAGACAATGGGGTTGAAAGGAATCACAGCTATGAAAAAAATCCAGCCTGCGGACAGTAAGGAGAAGAACCGCCGCCTGATTTTGCGGGCACTGCTCACCGAGGGCGGGCTCTCCCGGATCGAACTGGCAAAACAGACAGGGCTTTCTCCCCCAGCACCATCACGGCGTTGGTGGGGAGAGCTGCTGGCAGAGGGCGTCGTGCAGGAGAGCGGCCTGCGTGCCGCAACGGCAGGGCGCAGCCGTGCCGGACTGACCATCTGTCCGGACTATGGCAGGGTCGTTGTGGTGGGATATCGGCCGCAGCCATGCGGTTTTATATCTCTACGACATGGCTTTGCAGTGTGTGTTCCGCACGGTGCTGCCCGACCACGGCGGGGATGGAAACGAGCTGCTGACTTCGATCTCTGATGCGATCTTTCAGGGCTTTTCCATGGAGGAGCTCCACGCAGGCAAGATGAAGAGCATCGGGCTGCTGTTTCAGGACGACACCGAGATCAGCGAGTTCCGCGTGATGTACTCCACCGGTTATACCGCGGCGACCATTTCTCTGCGGGAGGCGCTGTTTACCCAGTTCAAAGTGCCGATCGTGGAGGAATACAGCCGGGTCTATACCGTGAGCCGTGCACTGGCAGAGGCCGGCAAGTCGGTAGGTTCCAACTATGCACACACATCGACCTTGGCGACCGGGCCGTGGTGCAGATCGTGCAGAAGGAACAGCCGGTGGCACTGCGCAGCGAGGGACGGCAGACATCACAGGTCTGCTGCTGCCCGAAGGCGGCTCTCTGCTGGAGCTGGCGCAGAACTTTGAAGCTGCACCGCCCGCTCAGCAGGCGGCAGCGCTGAAAAAGTGAGCAAAGCCCGGTGAGCTGCTTTACGGTGCGGCTGAGCAATGTGGCACGGCTGCTCTGCTCGCTGTTTGTGATCGAGAAGCTGTATCTCTCCGGCCCGGCGGCTGCAAGCCCGGCGTTCATGCGCGGGGGTGGTGCAGAAGCTGAAAAAAGCCCGGAGATGCGTCCGGTGGTGCTGAACCCGGATCCTGTCCATACGCCTGCCTTTATGGCAACGGATCTGCGTCAGAGCCTGCTGTGCAGCACGGACGCCTGAAAATGAAAACTTGCCGTGGTTTACGGTGAGAATAAAGGGGGCTTGCCCCCGCAAAAAAAAAAAAAGGAGCAGAACTATGTTACAAGGCATTCTGATCGTTGTGGCATTCCTGGTCGTCGCGGCATTGATGATGACCAAGAAGATCCCTACTCTGCTGGCGCTTCCTTTGATGGCTGTCGTCATCTGCATCATCGCCGGTGTACCGATGTTCGGCAAAAACGCGGACGGCGCAGAGATCGGCTGGCTGACCACCGTGTTTGAAGCCGGCACTGTCCGTATGGGCAGCGCCATCATGGCCGTTATTTTCGGCGCATGGCTCGGCCAGTTGATGAACAAGACGGGCGTAACGGAAAACATCATCATAAAAAGAGCGCTGAGCTGGGCGGTGACCGCCCGCTGGTAGTCACCCTGATCATGGTTGTGGCCACCGCTGTCCTGTTCACCACCCTGAGCGGTCTGGGCTCCATCATCATGGTAGGCTCCATCGTGCTGCCCATCCTCATCTCTGTCGGCGTGCCCGCTGCAAGCGCAGCCTGCATCTTCCTGATGGCATTCACCACCGGCCTTTGCCTGCAACATTGCAAACTGGAAGAGCTTTGCAAGCATCTTCTCGCTGGACATCGCCGACATTCAGGGCTTTGAGATCTACCTGATGGCAGCGACTGCCATCGCCACCCTCATCATGGTCATCGTGGAGTTCAAGCGCAACGGCATCAAGTTTGCATTCTCCGCTCCCGTGGACAACACAAAGCCCACAAAGCAGCTCACCGGCGTGCGCGGCGGTCTGGCTATGATCACCCCCGCTGATCCCCATCGTGCTGGTCGCCTTCCTGAAAGTGCCTGTCACGCCTGCATTCACCGTTGGCATCATCTGGTGCCTGCTCTTCACCTCGCAGAGCTTCAACAAGGCCATGAACCAGATGACCAAGACCTGCTACGACGGCATCACCGATGCAGGCCCCGCCGTTATCCTGATGGTCGGCATCGGCATCCTGTTCCTGGCTGTCACCAACGCAAGCGTCAAGGAAGTTCTGAACCCGCTGCTGCTGGCCATCGTTCCCACCAGCCGCGTGCCCTACATCATCTTCTTCGCCATTCTGGCACCTCTGGCGCTGTACCGCGGCCCGATGAACCTGTTCGGCCTCGGCTCCGGCATCGCAGCGCTGATCATTGGTCTGGGCACCCTGAACCCGCTGGCTGTCATGGCTGCCTTCCTGGCGGCTGAACGCATCCAAGGCTGCGGCGACCCGACAAATACTCAGAACGTCTGGACCGCAAACTTCTGCGAGGTGGACGTGAACACCTGCACCAGGAAGATGCTGCCGTATCTGTGGGCAGTGTCCATCGTCGGCGTCATTCTGGGCGCGATGCTCTACTTCTGAGTTGTTTTCTCCCCCACAAGCCGTCTGCAGCGGGCTGTACGCAGCCCGCTGCATGGGCGGTCCGAGTATCCCGCGCGTTTGTCGTTCCATCTTCGCGAGATGCTGGGACCGCCCATTCTTATATCCGGATCTGCCCGGGCTCGAAAAGCAGCAAAAAAAAAAAGGAAAAACAGGAGGTTTTTGCTTTTTATGAAAGTCCGTATCGGAATTGATGTCGGTGGCACCTTCACCGACGCCGTTGCCATTGATAACGAGACCTTTGAGGTCGTTGGAAGCGTAAAGGTCCCCACCACCCATACCGCCGCCGAGGGCGTTGCTGCCGGCATCGTACAGGTGCTGCACAAGGTCATGGAGCAGTGCGAGATCCGGCCGGAGGATGTCATCTTCATCGCCCACGGCACCACGCAGGCCACAAACGCCCTGCTGGAGGGCGATGTGGCCCCGTCGGCATCATCACGCTGGGCAGCGGCCTGCGGGGCGCAAAGAGCAAGGGCGATACCACCATGGGGGACATCGAGCTGTCTGAGGGCAAGTACCTGCGCAGCTGCAACGAATATGTGGACACCAATGCACCGGATCTGGACGGCAGCATCCGCGCGGCTATCCAGAAGCTGCAGGAGCAGGGGGCACAGACCTTTGTTGCCGCTGAGGCCTTCAGCGTGGACGACCCGAAGAACGAGAACCGGGTGGTGGAGATCTGCGGTGAAATGGGCCTGCCTGCCACAGCGACCAACGAGATCTCCAAGCTGTACGGTCTGAAGGTCCGCACCCGCACCGCCGTGATCAACGCCAGCATCATGCCCAAGATGCTGGATGCCGCCACCATGACCGACCAGAGCATCAAAAAATGCGGACATCAAGAGCCCGCTGATGGTCATGCGCTGCGATGGCGGCGTGATGACCGTGGACGAGGTGCGCAGCCGCCCCATCCTGACCATCCTCTCCGGCCCTGCCGCAGGCGTTGCCGGTGCTTTGATGTACGAAAAGCTGACCGATGGCCTGTTCTTTGAGGTAGGCGGTACCTCTACCGACATCTCCTGTGTCAAAGACGGCAAGGTGATGATCAAGTACGCCGAGGTGGGCGGCCACAAGACCTACCTGAACAGTCTGGACGTGCGCACCGTCGGCATCGGCGGCGGCAGCATGGTGGAGGTGAAGGACGGCAAGGCCTGCGATACCGGCCCCCCCGCAGCGCCCACATCGCCGGTCTGGACTATGAGGTGTTCACCGATGCCGACAAGATCCAGAACCCCCGTCTGGTGCCCGTGAGCCCCATGCCCGGCGACCCGGAGTACGCCAGCATCGAGTGCGACAACGGCGTCAGGGTCTGCCTTACCATGTCCGGCGCTGCCAACATTGCGGGCTACGTCAAGCCCGGCGATTATGCCTATGGCAACGTGGAAGCCGCCCGCAAGGCGTGGAAGCCGCTGGCAGACAACATGGGCTGCACCGTGGAAGAAGCTGCCCGCAAGGTGTTGGGCTTTGCCGCCGCCAAAAAAAACAGCAGGGTGGCTGCCCAGCTGATGAAGGACTACCACATGGATCCCCAGCACACCGTGTTCGTGGGCGGCGGCGGTGGCGCTGCCAGCGTGGTGCCGCATCTGGCCGAGACCATGCATCACAAGAGCCGTCTGGCAAAGAACGGCCCGGTCATTTCCACCATCGGCGTGGCATTGGCCATGGTGCGTGATATGGTGGAGCGCAGCGTTTCCAACCCCACCGACAATGATATCATCAGCGTGCGCCGGGAGGCCGAATTGAAGGCCATCCGGAACGGAGCCGCGCCCGGTTCTGTGGAAGTGACCGTGGAGGTGGATACCCAGCGCAACGTGATCCGCGCCATCGCCGTGGGTGCTACCGAGCTGCGCAGCAAGAACCGCAGCGCCGAAAAAAACTGACCGAGGACAAGCTGCTGGAACTGGCGGCAGAGAACCTGAGCATGGACCCCAAGGCCCTGCATATCGCAGCCAGAAGCGAGAACATGTGCGCGGTGACGGCGGATAAGGTGGAGAAAAAGCTGTTCGGCCTGATGAAAAAGACCTCTCATCCGCTGCGCCTGATCGACGAAGAGGGGGTCATCCGCCTGCAGAAGGCCAACGCCACGGTGCGTCAGGCCGATATCAGCAGCTGGCGTGATGCGGTCGCCTATATGCTGGAAGAGCTGACCGTCTACAACGATGGCGGTACCAACTACCCCAATGTGTACATCGTGCTGGGCAAGCGCATCATCGACCTGTCCGGCATGTCCAGCGAGGAGCAGATCTACAGCCTTGCCAATGTGGAGCTGAACGGCTACGATGCCAAAACTCCGGTGATTGTGGCTGCGACCCTGCGCATCGATTCCTGACCAACCAAAGGAGGCTGCCATGTCGTCTTATGCACTGCCTTTTTCCCGGCCGTGATCTGGCGGAAAAAGAGCTTTCCTACGACCCGTGCTGCCCCCCGCATCCCGGAGGCAGACCGCGCCCGCATCGTGGATGCCGCATGGGAAAAAAAAAGGCTGCGCCGCGGCAAGGGATGTCTTTGCACAAAGCGGTGGCAGTGCAGACTTTTTGCCATCTGCAAGGCAAATGGGCTGACGGTGGTGGAGCGGGACATCGACTTTGTTTCCGGCAACCAGCGCTATTTCAGCGACTATGTGGCGGGCAAAAACTGCGTCACCCTCTATCTCAGATCGGTGGACCTGTGGGCGCAGCAGAACAAAATGACCCGCATGGAAGCGGAGAACCTGATCCTCAGCCATGAATATTATCACTTTCTGGAGTGGAACAAGCTGGGCCTGACCAGCCGGGACTATCAGGTGCCCATGATCAGCATCGGCCCGCTCCGTCTGGGCAGGACCGGCATCCGTGCCCTTTCCGAGATCGGCGCGCACGGCTTTGCCCACACCTATCATCAATTGTTGGAGGCGCAACATGGAAAGCATTGAATATCTGGGCAGGCAGCTGCCCCTTCTGGGCCACTATGATACTGTTGTGGTGGGCGGCGGTGCTGCCGGTGCCGCAGCCGGCATCCGCTGCGCCATCGACGGGCAGAAGGTCCTGCTGGTGGAAAAAGGGAGCGTTTCTGGGCGGCACGGCTTCTCGTGCGCTGGTCTGCCCCATGATGCCTACCTATGTGGAACATCTGGATGTGCTGCACAGGGTAGAGGAGACCCTGAACAGGCACGGCGTCACCACCCGTGACGGCATTACCACAATGATCTGGTTTGCACCGGATCAGCTCAGCGATGCTTTTTGAGGAATTGTATGTCAGCAACGGCGGCAGGCTGCTGTATGACGCCACACTGGTGGATGCTGTGTGCGAGGACAAGCACATCCGGTACATCGTGGTGATGACCGTGAACGGTCTGCAGGCCATTGCAGCCGGGAACTTTGTGGATGCTACCGGTGATGCTGTGCTCACCCGCATGGCTGGCGTGCCCACCAGCTCCGGCGATGAGAATGGGGACAATCAGGTCAGCAGTCTGCGCTTTATCATGGGCGGCATCGACGTGGAAAAATACCGCGAATATGTGCTGTCTCTGCACGACGAGTTCTCTCCCCTCAAGACCGGCTATTTCTTCGAGTCTGCCATGGTGGCAGGACGCAGCTTCAAGCTGGAGCCCATCTTCCGCGAGGGTGTAGCCGAGGGCCTGCTCACCGAGGAGGACCTGCGCTATTACCAGTGCTTCAGCCTGCCCAATCAAGCCCGGCTGCATGGCCTTCAACTGCCCGCATCTCCCCAGCCTGAAGCAGAACACCGATGCACTGGCCCGCTCTGCCGCCATTGCAGAGGGACACGAGAAGATCGGCCGTCTGGTGCGTTTTCTGCAGGCAAAGATGCCGGGCTTTGCGCACAGCTATCTGCTGCAGACAGCGGACATGCTGGGCGTGCGCGAGAGCTGGCGGCTCAAGGGCAAACCTGCTGACCGAGGAGGACTACACCCGGCAGGCGCGCTTCCCGGATGGTCTGGTCAAGGGGACTGGTACATTGATGTGCACTCCAACAAGAAGGGACTGTTCCACCAGAACACCTACCAGCACGGGGATTACTACGAGATCCCTTACCGCAGCATGGTCACAGACGAAGCCGAGAACCTGATCGTGGCGGGCCGCTGCATTTCCACCACCTTCCTGATGCAGGCCAGTGTCCGCATCCTGCCCACGGTCATTGACATGGGCGATGTGGCGGGCAGTGCCTGCACCGCTGGCGCACACCACCGGTCAGCCGCTGTGCAGACTGGATGGCAGCAAGCTGCGCCGGTTTGAACCGACCCCATTGCCGCAAAAGTGAAAGCGCCGGGTATTCCCGTCTTTGCCGAAGGGCTGAAAGTGCGTGCCGCACAGCGGCATACGATATAAAAAATCCCACCAGATGACGATCTTCGCCGTTTCTGGTGGGATTTTCTTGTGGGGGAGCTGCTGTGCCGACAGAGACGAACCTGCCAATCTGTCACACTTTCCGGGCGTTTCACAACGCATAGAAAAGCTTAAAAAATCCCACGATACACGCCGCCGTTTTGACGGTATATCGCAGGATTTTTCTTGGAGCTGGTGACAGGAGTTGAACGAGCCACCGGCATTGCATCACTGAAAAATGGAGATTTTTACACTAAAATCTGCACGTTTAGCAGCCTTTTTTTCTTGTACCATCCTGCACAGCCCACACACCCACAAAATCAAAAGTGTGTTAAAATGTGTGTTATTTTCCGGCGTGCAGCAGCTTCAAAAAAACATGCCGTTGACGGCCTGCGCGGTCTCTGTGTCCTCACCGGTCAGAGCGTGGCCGTACACGCCGAATGTGTCCATGTCCTCGCTGTGGCCTACAAGGTCTTTGACCTCACCGGCGGGCAGCTTCTTTGCCACGCTGACAAAGGTGTGTCGCATCTCGTAGGCCGACACGGGCGGGATATCGTTCACCCGGCAATAGACCTGCCAGCGCTTATAGTAATAGGCTTCGCTTTTCAGGCAAAACACGCTCTCACCGGCCCCAGTGACGGCCCGCTGCTGTTCCAGCACGGCGCGTGCCAGATCGGACAGCACAAAGGCCCGCACGGCGTTGTCGTTCTTGCCGCGTGTCTGTTCGCCCAGCACGTTCACGGCGCGGGAGATGAACACTGTGCCGCCCTTGACATCGGCCCAGCGCAGGCCCACCAGTTCACCCGGGCGCAGGCCGTGCGCACCTGAAAGCGGTAGGCATGGATAAAATCATCATGCACCCGCTTGCCCCTGTACAGGGTCGTGTCCACGCGGAAGAGCGTTATCAGGGCATCCGGCTGCAACACCTTCTTGCCTTTGGGACGTGCGCCAGCTGGCACATACAGCCCTTCGGGGTGGAAGGTGGTCAGCTTCTTTGCGCGGCACCATTTACAGAATGCCCGCATATCCGCGCAGAGGGATTGCAAGGACTTCTTTGCAAGGCCGTCGCTGTAGGCATCGTTTACCACGTCCTGCAGATCCTGTTCGGTCAGGCTGGTAATGCGCTTCCTGCCGATCGCAGGCAGTATCCGGTGCGCCAGCGGCTTTCAATGTTCCGCTGGTTGCCGGTGCCCGTGGTCTTTACCACCGTAGCATACCACTCTTGATATAGATCCTCCACCCGGCGGGCCTTGACCCCAATGCCATCATCTAACCAGCGGTCAGCCTTTGCATTGGCTTCCCGCTGCCCAGTGCGGCCCGGGGTGCTGCTGTAGAACTGTTTGCGTACTCCATCCTTCTGCACGGCAATGCGCCAGCGCTGGTATTTTTTCTTCCCACTGGGCCGTGTTGGTTCTCTTGCTCATCTGGCTGCATCACTCTTTCTTTTTGTGCATTTTGCCCCCGGCGGCGCTCTGATCACTGCCCGATTGGAGACTATCAGCCGTCAAAATGACGAATCTACAGTTGTCGCATTGTGCGACAACTCCCCCATATTGCCGCACCGTGCGGCAATATAATGGTTCAACTGCTGAACGATTAAATCCGCCAACGTGGCGGGATTAAAACTCACAGCTGAATTTTCAGCTGCGACACGCCTGCACCGGCTACAAGGCCAGTGTGGGCGTTTTTATTTTTCGGCGGGGTCTTTATCGTCTGCACCGCCAGGAACACTCTGGGCGGTGTCTGCCCGGCGCTGGTAGGCGGGTATCTGGGCAAGCTCCTGCACGAGCTCAACTGCTACGGTCTGGCCGTTGTCGTTCAGCGTGCGGAAGTGGGAAAGCAGCTGAGATTCTGCAGCGCTGGCCGTTTCACTATCTGCACCCGGCTGCACCTGCCCCCACTGCCCTGCGTCCACCAGATCACCAGCATACAGACCCATTGCGCGCGCAATTTTTGCGATGGTATCCAGCTTCGGCACAACTTTTCCGGATTCATATTTTCGGATTGCAGAATCAGCCATACCGCATTTTTTTCAGCCAGTTCCTTCTGCGTCATTTTGGCATCCGTGCGAGCCTTTTTTTTATCTTTTCTCCAATAGTCATCGAATCACCTCTCTTTTTACTATATCAGGACTTTCGCGAAAAGTCCAGACCAAAAAAGAATCTATTTTTACTATTGACAGACCAATTGAGGTCTGCTATAATTCACGGTGCAGACCAGTTTTGGTCTAAAATGAGGTGATAACCATGAAGATTTCCAAAAGCAAGTTGAACATTGCCCTTGCACGCAAGCAGTGGAACCAGCGCGATCTGCGGGACAATTCCGTTGTGTCCAGCCAGACCACCTTAAACATCAACAAGGGCAAGCCAGTCATGCCTGCCACCGCTGGCCGTATCGCTGCCGCCCTGGGCGTGGATGTGACCGAGATCATCGAAGAGGAGGACTAAACCATGTATCAACCATTTCACAAACTCCGCGTCCGGTTCGCAGAACTGGAAATGAAGCAGGGCGAAGTAGCCAAGCGTGCCAACATGGCCGAAAGCACCTTGACTGCCCGCATGACCGGCCGTTTGCCGTGGAAGGGCGACGAGATCGCCGCCGTTGCCAAGGTGCTGGGCATCCCCACCGACCAGATCGGCACGTTCTTCTTTGAGGACGCGCCCAAAGGTGGAAAGGGGGCTGCATGATGGTAGATTTCTGGGATCCCTACGGGGAGCCGCCAGAGCCGCCGGACCACTTCGACTTCATGGAAGACTGCGAAATTAAAGATGACGGCTTGCCGCCCGGGGAGAACCTGCAGGCGGCGTGTGGTCATGGCGTGCCGGAGCAAAGCCCGGCCATGATCGAGGGCGTACTGCGCAAGGGCCACAAGATGCTGCTGGCAGGCCCCAGCAAGGCAGGCAAGAGCTTCGCCCTTATCGAGCTGGCCGTGTGCATTGCAAGCGGTACACCATGGATGAACCGTTTTGAATGCAGACGTGGAAAAGTCCTGTACGTCAATCTGGAAGTTGACCCTGTATCAGCAAAACACCGGTTCCATGACGTCAGCAAGGCGCTGGAACTGCCAGAGGAAGCCGTACAGGCTATGCTGCCAAACATCGACCTTTGGAACCTGCGCGGATACTGCATCAACTGGCCGCACTTCGTTGACATCTGCTGCAGCCGCGCCCGCCGGGAACAGTATGATGTGATCATCATTGACCCGTTCTATAAACTCAATGCTGGCAGGGGAAAACAATGTTTTTTGACATGGTGCAGTTCTGCAACGGTCTTGACCGGATTTCAGCAGTAAACGGTGCGGCCGTCATTTACTGCCACCATCACAGCAAAGGCGACCAAGGATGGAAGAAACAGCATGGACAGGGCCAGCGGTAGCGGTGCGTTTGCCCGCGACGTTGACGCGCTGCTTGATATCATCGAACTGGAACTCCCACCAGAACGGCAGCGGGCAGGCGTGACGGCGTGGCGCATCGAGGGCACATTGCGGGAGTTTCCCAGCTTTGAGCCGGTGGACGTGTGGTTTAACTACCCCATCCACGTTATGGAACGATTCGACCAGGCGGACAACATTGCGCCGCACTCCCAGCTCCCTGCCTACCAGCGCGCAATGAATGCCCGCAAGCCCAAGGAGCAGAAGTTGAAGGAGCGCCGCCACCGTCTGGAAGCCGCAATAGACGTGCTGGCCGCACAGGGCGTGGAAGTTACCACAAGCAGCGTTGCCGAATATCTGGATGTTACCAACAAGACGATTCGATACATGGTGGACGAGCACCCAGACTTTGAACGCGACACCAAAACCGGCCAGATCAGGCGCGCCCATACTGTGGCCCCGCAGGAGTAAAGCAGGCCGGAAGAAAGGGCGGAAAAAAACAGGATTTCCGCTATAACTGCAAAATCTGCATTTAGGGGGAAAAAAACAGTATTATATATAGCAAAAAGATAGTGATAGGTAGTGTAATTGGGAATGGGGGTTAGAAAGCCCCCCATTCCAATTACTACACTACCTTGCCGCCTGTTTTTTCTCTGGAAGAAAGGCCGCACGTATCTTTCCGCAGTAAAAAGAAAGCCGCTTCCCAGTGTAGCGACCGGAGAGCGGCAAAAGGGTGTGAATATGGTACCCACCATTCACGCCCCTAGTTTAACAGAACATGGAGGATATTTCAATGCTGAAACTTGAAAAGCGTATCACCTTGCACACCTTCGATGTGGAGTACATTGACCAGCGGGAGCCGAAGCCCCGCGCCGTACACCACGAGCTGTGCGTGCTGGATGGCGGGCGCGTGTCCGCGCTGGAACGTCTGGGACAGTCCCCTGCAAGCTGGATTTGTCAGCAGTATGCCCGGCAGGGCTTTACCGTGGGCGCTGTCCACAAGGGCGAGCGCCTGACTGCCAACGTTGACACGGCCACCCCTTTGGGGTATGGCAGTGCAGCAGGCTGGCACCCAGCACAAGAGCGCCGCCCCTGACCCTGTAGACCGTAACTGCGCCCCGGCTGGCAAGTTTGTGAACCTGCTGCCCAATCTGCCGCCGGTGCCTGATTTTGCAGAAGCCGTTACCAAGTCGAAAGCCGACGCGGCCCGCCTGCATGAGATCGCGGCAGAGCTGGCTGCAAAGAGTGCACAGCTGGAAAGGAGCGCAAAGGCATGACCAAGCAAGATTACATCAACGCAATCTCGCACATGTTGGAAGGTGCAGACATTGAAGCCCTGCGCCTGATCTGGATTGCAACACGCAATCTGACCCGGAAGCCGGAAGAAGGTGCAGCCCAATGACTGAACATCCAACCCGTGCAGAGCTGACCGCTGCGATCGCTGCTCTACTGGATAAGGCCGACTATCGGAAACTGCGGCTTGTGTGGGTGTACGCAAGCCACCTGATTGAGAAAGAAGGTGCATCGGCATGAGCAACCACCAGACCGCCAGCGCGCTGGCATACTTGCACCCTGATTTCTGCTTTATCATGGATGATGATAGCATGGAATGCGCCGGCATCCGCGCCGGGGATATCGTGGCCTTTACCGCCTGCGACCACGCAGAAGACAGCCAGATCGTGGCCGTGCAGACGGACAGTGCCGTGCTGCTGCTTCGCCTGGTCTGCAACGGTGAACTGCTGGCAGACGCGCCGCGCACCCGGCAGGAGCATGTTATTCGCTTCGACGAGCTGCCCGGCGCGAAGATCATCGGCCGAGCCGTGGAAGTCCGGCATATTTTTGAATGGGCAAAGAAAGGAACCGACAATGAAGAGGAATGACTTGCGAGCAATGGGGTTGACCCCCCGACCAGATCGACACCATCATGACCATGAACGGCGCGGATATCAACCGCGAGAAGGCAAAGGCCGGTCAGCAGACAGACAAAGAGGTGCAGCGCCTGCGGGAATCCTGCATCACCCTGCTGGAGCTGCTGGACGACCCGGAAGCCGTGCGCGGCATCCTGCTGCACGCTTCCCGCCTGTACTGTGAGCAGGAGCGCAGGAAGCCGCAGGAGGGCCAGCAGTGAAGGTGAAGATAACTTACACCCCAGAGCAGGAAAACGCCGCACAGGCCACGCTGGACGCCCTGCGCGCGATGTTTCCGGCGGCAAGAGTACATGAAAGCGCGAAGAAAGCCGGGGTTTCTGCCGTGTTTCTGACCGTTACAAAACCGGAAAAGCCGCATAACACCAAGTAAAACAGTTGACCATTCCCCGGGCAAGTGGTATAATAAACCTATAAGGCATAGAGTACCGCCGGGCTGACCGGTTAGCTGTAGAGCGCAGGGAAAAGCAAGCACGCTTTTCTTTGCGCTCTTTTTTGTTTATATTCTCCGCATTTGCGGAGGTGCTCAAGGGAAAACGCTTCGAGCGGTTCCCTGTGTCTATTTTCCCTGCATTGGCAGGGGGCATCACTGTAACGGCCACAGGTAACAGGCCGGGAAAGGAAATCACCATGACCGACAACAACACCCCGAACACCACCCAGCAGGCAAACACTCCGCCGGAGGGAAACGGCACCGCCGGGAAGATGTTCACCCAGGAAGAAGTAAACTCCATCGTTAAGGATCGTCTGGCACGTGAGAGGGCGAAGGGCCAGACTTCGGGCGCTACCAACAATTCCGCCGCCGAGCTGGACACCGAAAAGGCCCAGCTGGAAGCCGACCGCCAGAAGCTGCAGGACGAGCGCAACGCCTTTGAGTGTGAACGCTACTGCAAGGAAAATGGCATTGACCCCAAGCTTGTGGAGCTGATCGGCAGCAGCGACCCGGAAGAGTTCAAAAAAGAAAAAACGGAATCTCTGTGGAGCATCTTTGCAAAGTCGCAGAAGAACCAGCCCGGCGCTGTGGCCGTAGTTTCTACCGGTGCACCGCATGGCAGCATGTCGCAGCTCAAAGAACCCGATGGAGCACAGTTTTTTCAAGCCCTCAGGAACTTATTGAGAGGTTTTTTAGAATATGGCAATCAATCTTGTTGAAAAGTACCTCCAGCAGGTGGACGAGCTTTTCAAAAACGAATCGAAGCGCAGCCTTGTGACGAATCAGGACTACAGCTTTGACGGCGCGAATAGTGTTCGCATCTACAAAGTGGGCACCGCCGCAATGAACGACTACGACCGCGCAGGTGTCACCACTGGCAGCCGCTACGGCAATCCGGAGACCCTGACCGCTGTGACCGAAACTTACACCCCCTGCCCAAAGACCGCAGCTTTGCTTTTGTGATCGACCGGCTGGACATGGACGAGACCGGTGCCGTGCTGGAAGCCGCCAAGTGTCTGGCCCGCCAGCAGCGTGAGGTGGTCATTCCGGAGATCGATGCATACACCTACGGCATTATGTGCACGGATGCAGGCACCAAGCCCGACGCTGTGGCCCCTGACCGCTACCAACATCTATGACGAGATCTGCAAGGCCAGCGCCGCACTGGATGATGCAGAGGTGCCAGAGACCAACCGCGTTCTTGTGGTATCCCCTGACACCTACCGCATCATGAAGAAGTGCAAGGAGATCGTTCTGGAATCCGATATCGGCCAGAATCTGCGCCTGCAGGGCGTTGTCTCCAATCTGGACGGTGCCGCAGTGCAGAAGGTTCCCGCAAACCGTCTGCCCGCAAAATTTGGCTTTATGCTGTGCCACCCCGCTGGCCTGCACGGCCCCTGTGAAGCTGTCCAGTGCCGTTCTGCATGATAACCCGCCGGGCGTGTCCGGCTGGCTGGTGGAGGGCCGCTACAACTACGGCGCGTTCGTCACCGACAACAAAAAAAGGGCATCTATTATCAGGCTACCACCTGATAAGACATCATCCGGGCGCATGGGGCAACCTGTGCGCCCTTTTTTTGACAGGAGGCGAACCGAACCAATGACCGCAAAGAAACACCTTAAAATGACCAATCCGGGCGAGGTGCGCAGAGCCATGACCCGCGTTTCCAACATGGTATTGAATGGCGAGATCACTCCACAGCAGGCAAATGCCCTGATCTACGCAGGCAATGCCGTGTTAAGCTCCATCCGGGCCGATGAACAGGAGCGGCGTTTAACTGAGCTTGAAAGAAAACTGGATGAACTGGAAGGAGTGGTAGACAATGAGTAACCGCATTGACCGGCTGGAAGCCAGAGCGCAGGCATTGAGCGCTCAGACCGCGCCTGTGGTTCTGCTGATCGAGACTGAGAACGGCACCCAGCGCATGACCGTAAGCCAGTATAACGCCGCCGGTGGTATGGCCGTTATGCCGATCTGGAAGAACCCGGAAGCACTGAATCTGAGGGGCCGCGCGGCAGCTGCTTGCAGCCGTACCCAGCGTAATCAGATAATTTCTTGACACGATAACACACAGGAGGAATAGACGATGGAAAAGCAGCCAGCAAAGGCCACCGGCCAAGCAGGACACAAATGCAGCCCTTGCCGCTCTGGCCGCTGCCGGGAACAGCTTTGCGCTGGGCCAGCTGTGGGAGATCAACAAGGGCCTGCTGCACCGCTGGTTCTGGCAGTGGTACAGCAAGAACAAGGCCGTTGCCGATGAACACGGCCTCACGCTGGAGGACTTCGACCAAGAGGGATTCTTCGCCGTGCAGGCTGCTGCCAAAGCCTATGCCCCCGAAAAAGGTTCCTTTGCAACGCTGCTGGGCTACTATGTGCAAAGCCAGATCAACAAGGCCGTGTGCGGCGAGCACAGCCGCCTTGTGACCACCGGGACGGCAAACAGGTAAGGTTATCCGCAAACCCGCTGAACGCCTGCACAAGCCTTGATGTGCCTGTGGGCGAGGATGGCAGCGGCACCGTTTTGGCGGACTTGCAGGAAGACCCGGCGGCCGCTCACGAGTTCCAGCAGGCCGAGACAAGGATCTGCAACGAGGAACTTCACGCCGCGCTGGAAGAAAGCCTTGAACAAGCTGACACCCAGACAGGCCGACATTATCCGGCGGCACTATTTTGGCGGGAAGTCCTTTGCCGAGATCGCGCGGGAGGATGGAACCACCTTAAACACAGCGCGCAATCATGAAGTAAACGCCTTTATTGCCCTGCGCCAGAATCCCGCCCTTGTCCGCTGGCATGACGACATCATATCAACCAAAGCATGGACGGGCACCGGCTGGAACGCATGGAACCGCTACGGCAGTGTAGAAGAGCGCGTGACCGAGTACATCGAAAAGAAAGAAGCCGAGCGGCGGGAGTTCATAGAGCAGCGCCGCCGGGAGGATGAAGCACTGTTAGAAAAAGCTCTTGAACGGTTCAAGGGTGTTAAATAGTGTGTTACAGCAGAAGAAAAGAACCTAGATTTTAACCAATCTAGGCTCTTTTTGATGGAGCTGGTGACAGGAGTTGAACCTGCAACCCACTGATTACAAATCAGTTGCGCTGCCATTGCGCCACACCAGCTTATTCAGGACGGCAGAAGATCACCGTCCTGAAATAGGATAGCAGAAATCGTGCAGATTGTCAATATCCATGCGGAAACTTTGTCACGGCAGATCCTGCCGGCCCGAAAACGCTGCGGTTCAAAACGGACTTGAGGGGCTTTTGGATTTCCCTCTTGCAAATTTTGATTTTGGTGTTATGATACGAGAAGATACAGGATGTGTAAAATGAATCCTGTACATGGCAACAATATCTTTTTTACATGAAAGAGGAGGGCGCTCCATGTACGTGGACTGGGAATATTATAAGATCTTCTACTATGTGGCAAAGTATCAGAACTTTACCAAGGCCGCGCGGGTACTGGGCAGCAATCAGCCCAACATCACCCACGCCATGAACCGGCTGGAAAGCCAGCTGAATTGTGTGCTGTTCATCCGCTCCAACCGCGGCGTCACCCTGACGCCGGAGGGCGAGATGCTCTACTCCCGCATCGCCTCGGCGGCGGTGCAGATACAGGACGCGGAGGAAGAGCTGAGCGCCAGCGCTACGCTGGAACACGGAGCCATCAGCATCAGTGCGACGGAGACGGCGCTGAACATCTATCTGGCCGAGAAGCTGCGGACGTTCCACACCGAGTATCCCGGCATCCGGCTGCGCATCTCGAACCACTCCACGCCGCAGGCCGTGCAGGCTGTGAAGAACGGAGAAGTGGATTTTTTGCCGTTGTATCCACCCCGGCAGAGGTGGACGGCAGCTTGAAAAAATGGTGGAACTGAAAGCATTCTACGAGGTGCTGGTGGGCGGCAGGACTTTTACGGCCCTTGCCAGCCAGAACCTGAGTTTGAAGGAGCTGAAAAATTATCCGCTGATCTCGCTCAGCGATACAAGTATGACCCGCAGCTTCTACAGACAGTTCTTTCTGGAGCATGGCGCGGTGCTGAAGCCGGACACCGAGGCTGCCACCACCGACCAGATGCTGACATTGGTCAAAAGCGAACTGGGCATTGCGTTTGTGCCGGGAACCCATGGCAAAAGAACTGCTGGAACGCGGGGAGCTGGTGCAGCTCCATCTGCAGGAGATCATCCCGGAGCGCAGCATCTGTCTGGTGTATGACCGCCACCGCCCGCTGAACACGGCGGCGCGCAAGTTCCAGCAGATGCTTACAAAGTCTGCCATCGGCAGGCCGGTATCCCAGTAATGCAGCATGCGGCAAAAGCTGTCCGTACAAAAAACCAGGGTGATGCCCTGCACAAGTGCAGAGACATCACCCTGAAAGGCGGCTGTTATTCCTCGGTAGCGGCCTTGGATTCATTTACGAATGCGGCGATCTTGTCCACCTGGATCTCGGCCACGGCACGGCCGGTGTCGTAAACACGGCGCAGCTGGGCTGCATCGCGCTCCATGGAGCCGATCTCCAGCGGGATGGGCGGGCGGATGACGAAGGCTTTGCCCGTCTGCTCCAGCATGGAAACATGGGCAAGGGTCTCGTTGTAGCGCTCATGGCGGTCGGCCACGGCATCCACGAAGGCCGGGTAGCGCAGGTAACGCGCCCGGATGACGGGCAGCATCTTGTTTCTCTTCTTCACAAAGCCCTTGGGCTGGGTCAGCACGATCAGGTTGCGCTTGTAGCCGATGGATTCAAAGAAGCGCACCGGGATGGAATCTGCAATGCCGCCGTCCAGCAGCTGGTAGTGGCCGATCTTCACGATCCTTGCGGCCAGCGGCATGGAGGCCGACGCCTGCATCCACTGGATGTCCTCGGCGTCGCCGGTGCGGCACTTGTGGTAGATGGGGTCACCGGTGCGCATATCGGTGCACACCACAAAAAAGTCCATGGGATCTTCCCGAAAGGTTTTGGCGTCAAAGATGTCCAGCTTTTCCGGCACGGTGTGGTAGCAGAACTGCTCGCTGTACAGATTGCCGGTGCGCAGCAGGTTGCCAAAGCTGGCATAGCGCTTGTCGGTGCAGTATTCCGTGTTGTAGCGGATGGTGCGCCCGATCTGGTGCGACTTATAGTTGCAGCCGAACACTGCACCGGCAGAAACGCCGATGGCACCGTCCAGCACGATGCCGTGCTCCATCAACACATCCAGAACGCCGGCGGTGAACATTCCGCGCATGGCGCCGCCTTCCAGCACAAGTCCAGTTTTCATACAGCTCTCCCTCTCCACAGTACCGGCACACAGCTGCCGGACAACCCTTTGTACTGATTCTAGTATACTCAATTCTGCAAAAAGTACAAGGGTCGAAAGGGCTGAACTTTGGCAAGAAAAGCTCTTGCCAAAGCAGGATGCATCCGGTATACTATATGAAATAAAAAACATGTGTGCCGGAGAGTGCACGGAGATGGAAAATAGACTTGGAGGAACTGGTTCGCTATGAAGATGCTGGAAGAACGTATCCGCAAGGATGGTATTGTACGCGAGGGCAACGTGCTCAAGGTAGACAGCTTTATCAACCACCAGATGGATATTCCGCTGTTCCGTGAAATGGCAAAGGAGTGGAAGCGCCTGTTTGCCGGCAAGACCATCAACAAGGTGCTCACCATTGAGGCCAGCGGCATCGGCATTGCAGCCGTGGTGGCAAGCGAGTTCAATGTGCCGGTGGTGTTCGCCAAAAAAAGTCTATGAGCATCAATCTGGACTACGATAACTACGAGACCAAGATCCAGTCCTTCACCCACAAAAAGATCTACAACGTCATCGTCTCCAAAAAGTTCCTCACGGCAGAGGATCATGTGCTGATCATTGACGACTTCCTTGCCAACGGCTGCGCTCTGATGGGCCTGCTGGATCTGGCCAAGGAAGCCGGCGCCACCGTGGAAGGCATCGGCATCGCCGTGGAAAAGGGCTTCCAGCAGGGCGGCGAGCTGATCCGCAGCAAGGGCATCCAGCTGGAAAGCCTTGCCATCGTGGACTCCATGAACAGCGAGACCGGCGAGATCGTCTTCCGCGACCAGCCGCACCAGAACTAAAAACCATTTTGCATTTCAGCGTAACGGAACGTCTACGGACGTTCCGTTATTTTTTGCAGCTGAACAGGAGTATTTGCCGCGCTCCGCGGATGTTTCCGCAGGAAACCAGCGCGGCAGCAGCCGCCCCGGTCACGACCCCTCCTGTGAAAATGCGTTTGGAGCGCTCCGCAGAGCGCGACAAACGCGAAATTATAAATAAATTTTCCGCTGAATATGCGCAAAGCGCACGCGGCGCGCATTCCAAATCGTCACGCCCCGTCAAAGCTGTCGCCGTCTGCGGGCAGGTCTGCGGCGGTCTGGGCGGGACCGGCGTCTGCTTCCGGCTCGGCGGCGGCGCGGGGATACCTTTGTACACCAGCGTCTGTTCCAGCACCTCGGCGCACACGGGGGCCGAAAGACTGCCGCCGGCAGTGGTCCAGCTGTGGGGTTCATCCAGACAGACCAGACACAAAAACTGCGGGTCATCGATGGGGGCCACAGCCACAAAGCTGGCAATGCGGGCTTTTTTTCGTCGGCGCTGTCCAGCTTCTGGCTGGTGCCGCTCTTACCGCCCACCCGATAGCCCCGGATCTGGGCGTAGCGCCCGCCGCCGTTCAGCACGACGGCCTCCATCATGCCGCGCATGATCCGGGAGGTCTCCGGCCGGATGACCTGCCGCCTGCACACCGGGTCGATGTGCTGCAATACGCTGCCGTCCGGGTTCAGGATGTCGCTGACGAGATAGGGCTGCATGAGCTTTCCGCCGTTCACCACGGCGCACACGGCTGCGGCCATTTCAATGTAGGAGATCTTGCTGCTCTGGCCAAAGGCGCAGGACGCCAGCTCCACCGGGCCCATGCGGTCGGCGGTGTAGTACAGGCTCTTTTTTCGGCTCGGCGGGCAGGTCGATGCCGGTGGGCTCCCGCAGGCCAAAAGCGGCAAAATAAGCGCAGAAGGCTTCCTTGCCCAGCCTGGCCCCGATCTGGATAAAGCTCTGGTTGCAGGAATTTTCCAGCGCCTGCGTCACGGTCTGGCTGCCGTGGCGCTTGTGATTGGCACCAGTGGAACCGGGTGCCTGCCACCGAGATGGAGTCCCCGCAATAAAAGGTGGAATGGGGGCTCACAGCCCCGGCATCCAGCGCGGCGGCGCAGGGGCTGAGCTTGAACACGCTGCCCGGTTCGTACAGGTCGCTGACGGCTTTGTTGCGCCACTGGGTCTGCTGGGCCAGCTGCAGCGCCGCTGCGCGCTCTTTTGCCGGAGAGCGCGTCCACCCTCTGCCGGGCGGCGGCATCGTAAATGACGCGGGGCTGGTTGGGGTCGTAGGCAGGGGTGGTGGACATGGCCAGCACCGCCCCGGTGTTCACCTCCATCACGATGCCCACAGCCCGTGCTGCCACATGGTGCTCCCTGACGGCATAGGTCAGGGCGTTTTCGAGGTAGTGCTGGATGCTGGCATCGATGGTCAGCCGCAGGCCGCTGCCTTCCAGCGGCACCCGCTCGGTCTCGTAGCTCTGTTCCAGCGTATAGCCCCATGCGTTCACGGCGGTGAGCACCACACCGTTCTGCCCGGTGAGCACCTCGTTGTACTTGAGCTCCAGCCCGCTCACACCGGCGTTGTCTACGTTGGTAAAGCCCAGCACGCTTGCCAGAAACTCCCCCTGCGGATACCAGCGTTTGGAGTCCTGATTGATGCGGATGCCGGTGATGCCGTTTGCTTCGCAGAAGTCCCGCACCCGGTCGGCGGTGTTCCGCTCCACACGGTAGCGCAGCAGGCAGTCGTTGGAGCGGCGGTTGCTGAACTTTTCCAATAGTGCGGCTTTGTCCAGCTCCAGGATCTCCGCAAGGCCGTCTGCGGCAAGGCGAAGCTTTTCTTCCGGCATTTCACGCGGGGAGGCCCGCAGGGTCCAGCAGCTGCTGTTGGCCGCCAGCAACACGCCGTCGGCACTGTAGATGCGGCCCCGGTCGGCGGGCACCACGGTGTCCCGCAGCTGCTGGCCCAGCGCACGGCTGGTGTACCAGCTGCCCGTAAATAATTGCAGATATGCCAGCCGTGCGGCCAGCCCTGCAAAGCAGACGCAGCACAACAGGGCGGCCACCAGCTGTGCCCGGGCACGGAATGCCCGTTCCGGCAGGGTGCGCAGGGGCCGTGGTTCCGGTTTTGGCATGGCGGGCACCTCTCTTTCAAATGGAATGTATGCGCCGGTGCGCCGGGCCTATGACTAACCGGCACCGCCGCCGCGTACAATAAGGAAACGGAGGTGATGCAGATGCCGAAAGCCGCAGCCCACGGGGGTGCACACCCCACAGGGCGGGGCCTGCCGCTGCGCCGTCTGCCGGCTATGGACCTGCCCTTTCTGATACTGGTGCTCACGCTGGTGGGGTTCGGCCTTGTGATGCTGGGCAGTGCCAGCAGCGCGGTGGCGCTGTACCGGAGGAATGATGCCTTTGCCTACCTGCGGCCCCAGCTGCTGTATGCGGCGCTGGGCATCGGGGCCATGTGGGCGGCCAGCCGGGTGGATTACCACATCTATCATAAGCTGGCATGGCCGCTGCTGGGGCTTTCCATGGTGCTGCTGACAGCGGTGCTCTTTATGCCGGAGTACAACGGCTGCAAACGCTGGCTGGTGCTGCCGGGCCTTGGAACGCTGCAGCCCAGCGAGATCGCCAAGTTTGCGGTGGTGCTGGTGTTCAGCCATGTCATTTCCCTCAACCACGACCGCATGGGCAGCTTTGCGGTGAGGGGTGCTGCCCTTTGCGCTGGTGCTGGGGGTGGTGGCGGTGCTCATGCTGCTGGAACCGCACCCTCTCCGGCACGGTGCTGATCCTGTGTACCGGCGCGGTGCTGATGTTCGTGGGCGGCACCGGGCTGCGGTGGTTCGTGCTGGCGGGGGTGGGCGGCGCAGCGGCCATCGGTGCGGCCATTGCCATCATGCCGGACCTTGTGCCCTATGCAGCCAGCCGCCTGAGCTCATGGCTGGACCCTTTTTTGCGGACCCGCTGGGGGACGGCCACCAGACCATCCAGAGCCTGTACGCCATCGGCAGCGGGGGTGCGGCGGGCCTTGGCCTTGGCAGCAGCCGCCAGAAGCACCTGTTCGTCCCCGAACCGCAGAACGACTTCATCTTTTCCATCCTGTGCGAGGAGCTTGGCTTTGTGGGAGCCTGCGCGGTAATCCTGCTGTTTGCACTGCTGCTGTGGCGGGGCATCACGCTGGCGGCGCATGCACCGGATCGGTTCGGTGCGCTGCTGGTAGTGGGCTTTGTGGTGCAGGTGGCCCTGCAGGCAGTGCTGAATATGGCGGTAGTCACCAACACCATCCCCAATACCGGCATCAGCCTGCCGTTTTTTTCCTCCGGCGGCACCAGTCTGATGATGCTGCTGGGCGAAATGGGCATCGTGCTGTCGGTGTCCCGCGGGGAGACATAAAACCGGGCGTTCCGCGCCTTAAAGCGGTATGCTCCGCCCCGGAACTGCTACAAATGACCCGACAAACAAAAACACAGGCCGCAGAACAAATAGAAACAAACTGCCCTCGTTCCGCATAGCATGAGGTATCTTTTGCGGAACGGGGGTTTTTGCATGGGCGGAGATCTTATCATCACAGGCGGCATGCCGCTGAACGGTACGGTGCACATCCCTGCTGCCAAAAACAGTGTCCTGCCGCTGCTGGCGGCGTCCCTTCTGTGCAGCGGCACGGTGCGCCTGCTGGCGGTGCCGCAGCTTGCGGATGTGGACACCAGCCTTGTCCTTTTGCGGGGTGCAGGCTGCACGGCCCGCTGGCAGGGCAGCGACATCACGGTGCAGGGCGTGCCTTCCACCTGCCGCCTTGCGCCGGAAGCCGCCGCACAGATGCGGGCATCCATTTTGTTCTGCGCACCGCTTCTGGCACGGCTTGGCCGGGTGGAAACGGTGCTGCCCGGCGGGTGCCGCATTGGTGCATGCACCTTTCCGGCCTTGCGCAGATGGGGCGTGCACTGCCGGGAGGAGGGGGCAAGGCTGATCCTGACAGCGCCTTCCGGACTGCACGGTGCGGACATCACACTTGGGTTCCCCAGCGTGGGGGCCACCGAAACGCTGCTGCTGGCGGCTGTCTGCGCGCAGGGCGAAACCGTGCTGCGCGGTGCGGCGCGGGAGCCGGAGATCAGCGATCTGGCAGCATTCCTGAACCGCTGCGGCGGCGGCTGTGTACAGGGCGCGGGCACCAGCACCATCCGGGTGCAGGGCAGACGAATGCTGTATAGCTGCAGCTTTGCGCCCATGGCCGACCGCATCGTGGCATCCACCCTTGCCTGTGCCTGTGCGGCGGCAGGAGGTCGGGTGGAACTGACCGGCTGCAGGCCGGCAGTTTATGCACCGCTGCTGGAAATTCTGGCACAAATGGGCTGCAGGGTAGAAACAGGGCCGGAGAGTGCGGTCATTACCCGGCTGGGCGCGCTGCACGGCGCGGGCAGAGTGTTTACCGGTGTATCCGGCACTGGCAACAGACGCAGCGCCGCTGCTTGCTGCTGCCATGCTTGCCGCCGACAGCGCCAGCAGCATCGAGGATGTGGTGTTTGTTTGAGCGGCGGTTTGCCTGCGCAGATGGGTTTGCGGCCTTTGGAGCGGACGTACAGGTGCAGCAGCGTACGCTGGACATCCGGCCGGTGCGGCAGCTGCAGGGCGCGGAGGCGGCGGTCCCGGACCTGCGGGGCGGGGCAGCGCTGGTGATCGCGGCGCTGGCGGCAAGGGGACGGAGCCGCATTACCGACACCGGTTACATCGACCGCGGATATGCCGGTTTTGCACAGATGCTGGCGGAACTTGGTGCCCAAATTGAGCGGGAAATGCCGTGCGGGAGCACCAGTGAGAAAAAAAACACCTTCAAAAAAGCAAAATTGACTTGCATTCACGGCAAAAAAGATGATACGATACAGTTATATAAGTGTAAACAGGATACTTTCTGTGCGCTATGCACAGTTCTACGATAAAATCCGATGGAGGACAAAGTTATGGCACTCATGCTCGATGAAGAAATGGACGAAAACGTTACGACGATCAAGGTGATCGGCGTGGGCGGCGGCGGCGGCAACGCTGTCAACCGCATGGTCAGCGACGGCCTGCAGGGCGTTGAATTTATCGCAATGAACACCGATCAGCAGGCTCTGGCCAAGAACCACGCTGCCACCAAGGTGCAGCTGGGTTCCAAGCTGACCAAGGGCCGCGGTGCAGGTGCAGACCCCGAGATCGGCCAGCGCGCCGCTGAAGAGAGCAAGGACGAGATTTGCAAATGACTCCAAGGGCTCTCAGATGGTGTTTATCACGGCCGGTATGGGCGGCGGCACCGGCACCGGTGCGGCTCCCGTTGTTGCGCGCATCGCCCACGATATGGGTATCCTCACCGTTGGTGTGGTTACCAAGCCCTTCTCCTTTGAGGGCAAGCGGAAGATGGGCCTGGCCGAGCAGGGCATTGCAAACCTGCTCATGCATGTGGACAGTCTGATCGTCATTCCCAATGAGCGCCTGAAGATGATCAGCCAGGAAAAGCTCACCCTGATGAACGCCTTCCAGGCTGCAGACAACGTGCTGCGTCAGGGCGTCGAGTCCATTTCCGCTCTGATCAATGTGCCCGCCTTCATCAATCTGGACTTCGCCGATGTGCGCTCCATCATGAAGGATGCCGGTTACGCACACATGGGCGTGGGCAGCGCCAAGGGCGCAGGCAAGGCCGAGAACGCCGCCAAGGCTGCTATTTCTAGCCCGTTGCTGGAGACCAGCATTGCCGGTGCACACGGTGTGATCATCAACATCACTTCCAGCCCGGACATCGGTCTGGAAGATGTGGAGACCGCAGCAGGCCTCATTACCCAGAGCGCACATCCGGATGCGAACATCATCTGGGGTACTGCGTTCGACGAGAACCTCTCGGACGAGATGCGCGTGACCGTTGTTGCCACCGGTTTTGACAACAAGAGCGCAAACGACCTGCGCAGCAGCATCAGCAATGCCATGGGCGGCGCACAGTCCACCCGTCTGCAGTGTTCAGCGATAACGGCGCAAGCGCAGCCCCGGCATCCAATGCCGCCCCGCCGTCTGAAAAGAAGGCCGGAAGCGGCAGCCGCGCCCATGTGCGGCTTCCGGGGCGAAAGCCCCGATGCAAAGGTGTGCATGGGAGGGCATCATGGTGCAGACAGAGCGGGGGAGACCGGTGCCCTGCGCGGACAATTTGCCCGGCAGGCCGCTGTACAGGCATCTGCCGCAGCACAGGCGGAAGAAAGCGCCCGGGCACAGGCAAGAGCAGCGGAGCCACAAGCTGGCTGCAGCACGCGCCAGAATGCGCCATTATCGAACCCAGATGGTCGCCTTTGAGGCGCACCCACCGCGCCTCAAACGCGATAATGCAGAGCTGGAAGCCGCCTGTGAGCAGGCGGGAGCTGGAACAGGCCAGCCCGGGCAGAAAAGCGCCGAAGCCGCCTGCCGCAGAGCCGAGGCTGTTTGCAGCCGCCATGCACCGCCCTCGGAAAACACCTGCAGCAGCCGGATACAGCGGAGGTGGAGGCTGCGCCGTGCGAGGGCTGCACCGGAACAGCCTGCACCGGAAACGGAAGCGCTCTGCGCTCCCCGGAACAGGCACTGCGGAGCTTGCACAGTTGCATGGCAGCCGGAGACCTGGTGGAACAGATGGTTGCGAGCTGATGGCTGGTTCGATACTGCTGATGCCCCCAAGAATAATTTTGAGGACTGCTGCGAGTTTCGCGCAGCAGTCCTTTCTTCGAAATGCGCCCGGCTGCCTGCGCATCATCAGCGGAAATAAAGCTGCGGTTGCCGCGGCGCGCGGCAACCGCATTTTCTACAGGAAGGGCCGTAACGACAAACGGCTTGCTTTCGGAAACGCACATTGGATCGCATTTTATACAACCGGGAAATGTACGCTCGTCAGAAAATACCGGAAAAGGCAGAAATGTTGCACGCAGCCTTGTATTTTGCCAGCATAAATGAACGTAGCGGATGGGAAAGCCCGGGCGGTATCCGGTCAGTCGGCAAGCAGCGTACCCGGAACAAAGCCGGAGCAGATGGATGCGCCGCAAAAGGGAGAAACATGGCCATGAACGAGAAACCGAAGATCCCTGATCGCGGATGAGCCCGAGATCAACCGTGCCCTGCTCAAGGATACTCGGGCGATGGCTATGACTATCTGGAGGCGGCAGGGCAGTGGAAGATGCGGCAGCGCACGGATATCTCCCTGCTGCTGCTGGACCTGATGATGGGCATGGATGGCTTTGACGCTGCGGGTGATGGCGCATGTTCCGTCATCCCATGCCGGCATGGTTCCTCCGGTGATCCTTTTCAAACCGGATTTTCTGGCAGGAAATCAGGATGGAACGAGGCAATTGAACCTGTGCTGAAACGGTTCTCACGTTCTGCCGGTGAAACGGCTTTTTTTCTCTGTTCGGAAAGGCAGGGGCGCAGGACTTGCCCTCTTTCCGCAGGAGGAATGTTTTTAATTAGAGGCTGATCAGCTTGACAGGCCAGTAACCTCCGAAGAAAGCCAGATATACGAGGAAGCCTGCAAGCAGGAAAGGCCGCGCTCCGCTTTCTTAAACTTTGCAAAGCTGGATTCCCGCTTGGGGCAAATCATCGCCATGGTCAGCAGGAATGTATCCAGGTGTTTATAGCGTCCCAAGTCCGGCAGGCAGCAGGTGCAGGGAATTAAAGCTTTCAATGACGGCAAGCAAGGAACAGGAAGGCGAACCAGGGAATGGTAATTTTCCGTTTTTTTCCCCGTTTGCGCCGGAAGAGGGATCCCTCCGGGCCAGGACAATGCTCAGACGAGCAATACGTAACTGAACGAAGCATC
>VOFJ01000311.1_pt1 | contig 36095 bp, 45 predicted proteins | sample 5384081 | NCBI WGS metagenome assembly VOFJ01 (sample SAMN12384729, study PRJNA508395) | human gut metagenome | isolation source: healthy gut I | host: Homo sapiens
TTATCTTTAAGCTCCGTACATACGTGCACGCAACTCCTGATGTGGTCTGAAGTGATGTATTCATCATATTCCATCATCTTATCAATAATACCGTTCGGAGTCAGTTCGATGATACGGTTGGCAACCGTCTGTATGAACTCGTGGTCATGAGAAGAGAACAGGATATTACCTCTATAAGTTTTCAGGTTATTATTGAATGCCTGGATAGATTCCAAGTCAAGATGATTGGTAGGAGTATCTAAAATCAGACAGTTGGCATTGCGCAACTGCATACGGGCAATCATACAACGCATCTTTTCACCTCCTGACAGCACACTTGCTTTCTTCAAAACCTCTTCACCGGAGAACAGCATACGTCCCAGGAAACTCTTCATATAAACTTCATTTCCTTCGCCAAACTGACTCAACCAGTCCACCAAGTTCAGGTCCGTATTGAAATATTTAGTATTATCCAACGGCAGGTATGCAGTAGTAATAGTGACGCCCCAGTTGAAAGTTCCGGCATCCGGTTTCGCTTCTTCATTGATAATTTCGAAGAATGAAGTCATGGCACGAGGATCACGGGAAAGGAATACAATCTTGTCTCCCTTCTCAACGTTGAAATTAACATCACGGAAAAGTATTGTACCATCTTCCAGTGTCTTGGTCAGTCCGGAAACCTCCAGTATCTGATTACCCGGTTCACGCTCGGGAGTAAAGATAATACCCGGATATTTACGTGAAGAAGGTTTGATTTCTTCTACATTCAGTTTTTCCAACATCTTCTTACGGCTGGTAGTCTGCTTGCTCTTTGCCAGATTGGCACTAAAGCGGCGGATAAACTCTTCCAGTTCTTTCTTCTTCTCCTCTGCCTTAGCCTTCTGGTTCTGTTGCTGACGCAAGGCCAACTGACTTGATTCATACCAGAAACTATAGTTACCGGCAAAGAGATTGATCTTACCATAATCGATATCGACCGTATGCGTACAAACAGAATCGAGGAAGTGACGGTCGTGACTTACAACCAACACCGTATGTTCAAAGTTAGCCAAATAATCTTCCAGCCACATCACTGTCTCCATATCGAGGTCATTGGTAGGCTCATCCAGCAACAAGTTATCCGGATTACCGAAAAGTGCCTGTGCCAGCATGACACGTACTTTCTCCTTACCACTCAAATCACCCATCAACAAATAATGCTTATCTTCCTTAATGCCCAGGCCACTCAGCAAAGCGGCAGCATCACTTTCCGCATTCCAACCATCCAGTTCCGCAAATTTCTCTTCCAATTCAGAAACTTTCAAGCCATCTTCATCCGTGAAATCTTCTTTGGCATAAAGCACTTCACGTTGCTTCATGATATCCCACAAAACGGTATGCCCCATCATTACGGTATCCATTACCGTAAGCGCATCCCATTTGAAGTGGTCCTGACTTAAAACGGAGAGGCGTTCGCCCGGACCCAACATAATAGAACCGGTTGTAGGATCCAAGTCACCGGATATGGCACGCAGGAAAGTAGATTTTCCGGCACCGTTAGCACCGATAATACCATAACAGTTACCACTTGTAAACTTCAGGTCTACATCATTAAATAACACCCTTTTTCCAAACTGTACGGAAACATTAGAGACTGTAATCATTGATCTATTTACTTATTTAGCGATTTACAATTTATTACCTAATACCTATTACTCTGTATTTTGCGGGTGCAAAGATAGGCATTTTTCCATGAATACTCGTAGAAATGCGCTGTCAATCTGACATAAAAGTATTACCTTTGCAGCGTTTTAGACAAATGCTGCCTATTTGGCAAAGTTTTTGTTGGTACAGCGATATACTAACTTAAACCCTTGACAGCAATGAAAACAAATCCTTTTTACAAGAATAATAAGAATAGAAATATGGACCCGAAAGAAAAAGAAAACATCAACGAAGAAGAGTTAATGTCCGAAGCTGTCCAGAAGGAAGCTGCGGAAAAATGAAGAATCCCAAACGGAAGATGTACAGGACGAAACTGTCCTGACAGAAGAGGAAAAGCTTGCCAAAGAGCTGGAAGAAGCAAACAAAGTAATAGAGGACCAGAAAGATAAGTATCTGCGCCTTTCTGCCGAGTTTGACAACTACCGTAAACGCACGATGAAAGAAAAAGCTGAGCTGATCCTGAACGGTGGCGAAAAGACCATCAGCAGTATACTTCCAATCGTGGATGACTTTGAACGCGCTCTGAAAAACATGGAAACTGCCACCGATGTAGCAGCCGTGAAGGAAGGAGTGGAATTGATTTATAACAAGTTCATGTCTGTATTGGCACAGGACGGCGTAAAAGTAATCGAGACTAAAGAACAACCTCTCGACACTGATTACCACGAAGCAGTCGCCGTCATTCCCGCACCGGATAAAGCTTTGAAGGGCAAGATTCTAGACTGTGTACAGACCGGATACATGCTAAACGACAAAGTAATCCGCCATGCCAAAGTGGTGGTAGGAGAATAACATAATATATATGGAAAAAAGAGATTACTACGAAGTACTGGAAGTCGAAAAGACAGCAACGGTAGAGGAAATAAAGAAAGCCTACCGCAAAAAAGCCATTCAATATCATCCTGACAAGAATCCGGGTGACAAAGTGGCGGAAGAAAAATTCAAAGAAGCGGCAGAAGCATACGACGTACTAAGCAATGCGGACAAGCGTGCCCGTTATGATCAATTCGGTCATGCAGGAATGAGTGGTGCTGCCGGAAACGGTGGTCCGTTCGGTGGCTTCAGTGGCGGCATGTCTATGGATGATATCTTCTCTATGTTCGGAGATATCTTTGGTGGACATAGCGGTGGCTTCGGAGGAGGTTTCAGCGGTTTCGGAGGAGGATTCGGAGGTGGAAGTTCGCAACGTGCGCGTTTTCGCGGTTCGGACTTGCGCGTAAAGGTCAAACTGAACCTGAAAGAGATTTCCACCGGTGTAGAAAAAAAATTCAAACTGAAAAAGTACGTTCCTTGTGACCATTGTCATGGTTCGGGTGCTGAAGGTGACGGCGGTTCGGAAACTTGTCCGACCTGTAAAGGTAGCGGATCGGTGATTCGCAACCAGCAGACAATCCTCGGTACGATGCAGACCCGTACTACCTGCCCTACTTGTGGTGGCGAAGGAAAAATCATCAAGAATAAATGTAAGGTGTGTGCCGGAGAAGGTATCGTCTACGGTGAAGAAGTAGTAAGCGTGAATATACCTAAAGGTGTAATGGAGGGTATGCAGCTTTCTATGAGCGGTAAAGGAAATGCCGGTAAGCACAATGGTGTTCCGGGTGACCTGTTGATTCTTGTAGAGGAAGAACAGGATAAAGAACTGATCCGCGACGAAAACGACTTGATTTACAACCTGCTTCTCAGCTTCCCGACAGCCGCTTTAGGTGGCGCGGTAGAAATACCACCATTGACGGAAAGGTGAAAGTAAAGATCGAATCGGGTACACAGCCGGGCAAAGTGCTCCGCCTGCGCGGCAAAGGTTTACCCAACGTGAACGGATACGGCACGGGAGATTTGCTGGTAAATGTCAGCGTATACGTACCCGAAACGCGGAACAAGGATGAGAAGAAGGCGCTGGAGGAGATGGAAGAATCGGATAACTTCAAGCCAAATACTTCGATTAAGGAGAAAATATTCAAGAAGTTCAAGAGTCTGTTCGACTGAAAATATGGTGCATAAAAGAAGCCTCCCGGTATACAATAAAAAATATCGGGGAGGCTTTCCTATGTTTTTTATCGGGGAAAATGTTAAAGTTCCAACATCCGCTTCATAAAAGCCTTTATTCCTTCCGTATCAGAAGTCTGAGGAGCCCACGAAGCCAAATCCTCTGAGGGTAGAGGCTGATATGGGCCTTTTAATTTCAAAAATAACGGTACCTGACTCCAAGGCAATAATACTATGCCATGTATTAGAAGGAATTTCCAGACCATATTTACCTTCCGAAGGATTAAGGAGGCATACCTTATCTGTTACATTACCGGCATCATCATAAAAAAATGCCAGCAGACTTCCACGCAAAACCAGATAAGTTTCTTCCTTATCTGTATGACGGTGAGGAGGAAGATAAGTTCCCGGTTCCAAAGCATTCAGCAACCGATGAATAGGTGCATCTAAAGACTCATGAAAATTATAATTCATACGTAAACGGGAGTTCTCCTTAGCTCGTGAAGTAACGGTATCCAGCAGCTCTTCTGTTATCAGCTTCATCATAACCTCAGCAATTGAGCAAACTTGGCAGGAAGTTCTGCTTTACCCGCTTCAATAGACAAACTTTTTCCTTCATTATCTAGTAATATAGCAGCCTTCTGCGAGGAAGCCAATGAGGTAACTTCCGACACATTACCAGCAACAAACAAGCATCCGGAAAAAAGAGGGGTAATCACCTTCCGGGTATGCCCTTTCCATTTTACAAACACAGCCTGCATCGGGCAATATGTAGTATATCCCGCAGCATTCAAACGCTGCATCAACTTATGTTCAGACTTGGGTGCTGTGTACAATGCATGCCAGCACATCATATCATTATCCGTCATCATATTGTTTGCTTTTTCCATCCCTTTAATAAATCTTTTACAAATAATATCCATCCCACACTGCCGACACCTGCCAAGAACATGAAGCCGATCAAAATCATCAATTTATTGGGCTTTGCAGGCTTCAAAGGCACCGTTGCCGGCTGTACAACCGTATATACCGGAGTAATTTCTTGCACCTTAGCTCTTGCCATCTGCAATTGTTGAGACACTTGTGTATATACTTGATAGGCTAAATTCATTTCATTCTGTAAACGCTCTTGCTCTGCGCGATAACTCAGTAATATTATATTCTGGTTTGCATCTACAAAATTTGCGTATTTCTTCTGGGCATCCTCATAACTGGCCTTTGCTTCTCCATAAAGTTTTTCGGTAAATGCCAAATCATGACGAGCCTTATTAGTCCGATAATCTGTGATGTAGTTCTGCAGGCAATGCATCACGGTATCCGTCAGCGAAGCAGATATCAAAGGATCCTGCATAGTAACAGACAAGGTTGTCACACCTGTCTTTTTGTCTACGGAAACAGAGATACGTTTACTTAAAGCATCTGCAATGGCAGACTCATCTCTAGTAAGACGAAAAGGATCCAGCTTTGCATCCCCCTCTTCCGGTTCATCCTTAAACAAAGACAATGTCCATCCCAACACCTTAAAAGGAGCGGAGAAAATTGCACTCCACCAAGGAGAACGCTGTTCTTCTTTCAAATAAGCATATAAAGTCGTGTCTACTTTTGCTTTCTGATCCTTGACTTTAACATCGAACAGTTCAATCAGAAAAGGAGTAGAACTTACAATATCAGGATAAAGTTCGGGTGACAAAGCATCCTCACCAGAAGAAGTGCCCAAATTGATACCCGCCATGGCTGCAAGGGCTCCCATACTTCCACCACCAGATTTGCCACCACTCTCCGGAGCCAATGTCACACTTGTAGAGTACTCCTTAGGAATACTAAATGCAACAACCAGTCCAACAAGGGCAGCGATACCACACGCCTTAAAAACCAATTTGCGACTAGCCCATACTTTCTGGGCCAGTTCTATCAAATCTATTTCTTGTTCCTCAGGTTGTGGAGAGGTTATGTTTTGTATTCTTTCTTCGCTCATAATTCAAATTACTTAAAGAGATTAACCATAGTCGCAATCATCGCTGCAATAGAAGCTGTCGTACTTCCCATTCCCAGAATTTCAGCAGTAGTCATCTTCTTTTTCTGTTCTTTACTTGGAACAATTATTTCACAACCAGGTTCAATGGCTTTCTTGTTCCCTGCTTTTAAACGAGAAACTGTACCATTCATGTATATTACATAGACCTTACGTTTCTTGGCATCATTACCAAAGCCACCAGCTTGGTTGATGTAATATTTCAAGCTTTCACCCTTTTTATATAAAACTGTATTCGGATACATTACAGCACCGTTGATTTTCACTGTACTTACGTACTCCGGAACAAATAACACATCTCCCTCACGAAGCACCATATCAGCATCTGAACCGGGATTCTTCAAAGCCTCTCCCAGATTTATACCTACAGAATAGGTATCAGACAAATCCAATTTTTTTACAGATATGGAATCTCCACCTCCCGCTTGCGCCATACGCAGGGCATCTTCTTTACGGCGAAATTCTTCTTCGGTCATCCTACGAATAAGACGCGCTCCTTTTACATAAGCATCGGGAGTCACTCCACCAGCCTTAGCTATCAAGTCACTCAAACGTTCATTTTTTTTCGATAGTGCATAATTACCGCTAAAAAGAACTTCTCCTCCCACCATAACATTCTGTTGTTTAAAATAAGACGGACTCTTACGAATATAAACTTCATCAAAAGGTTCAAGATGGAAATCCTGGCTTCCTTCTCCCACCAATAAGCCATCTTTCAAATCAAAAGAGAAATTCTGGCCTACTGTAGTACTGAAAGATGTACTCTTCGTATCTTTCATACGCCGTGCCACTTCAACTTTCGTCGTAGCCGCTGCCTCCAACAAGCCACCAGCCTGCAACACCAAATCCTCTACTGTCATTTTATCAGAATAGAGATATGTACCCGGATTGGCAACTTCACCATGGATGGTAAGTGTAGCTTCTTCCTTCAAATCATGAATACTTGGGATATATAAAATATCATTCTTCTGCAAAGGAATATCTGCAGCCGTCCCGTTCAGCAAACCTTTCACATCTACTTGTATAACCTCATGCGACAAGTCTTCAAGTTCACGATCGATTATAGCACGGTTTAAGAATGCATCTCCGCGAAGTCCTTCCGCTTTCTTAATCAGCTGCTTCACTGTATTCATCGTACCGTCCAACTGAGACAAGCCTTCACGATATACAGCACCGCGGACTTCCACACGATTCTCAAAACGCTGTAAAACGGAATCAACCGTTATCTTATCACCGTCATCTACGCGGAATACGGAATAATCCATCTCATCCACATTATAAATTTGATGCTCACGTCCACTTTTACGGATTATACGTAATGCTTTCTTATAAGCATCACCCGTAAAACCACCTGAATACTTCAATAATGTACCTACGGTTTCAGTGGATTTCATTTCATAAAACATCGGACGTTTTACCTTACCTAATATCTGTACCAGGGACTGGTAAGGATCCACAAGAATTACATCACCATCCTGCAGACGGATGTCATCTTTCATTTTTCCTTTCATAAGTAAATCGTAAACATCCAAATCCGCTATTGTATTTCCATTGCGAATCACTTTAATACTGCGCAAACTACCAATCGGATTCACACCACCTGCACGATATAAAGCATGAAATACGGAAGCAAATGATGAGAGGGTATAAGTTCCGGGCACCACAACTTCACCCATAACGTTTACTTGAATAGAACGTATTTCTCCTAATGTCAATTTAACTTGGGTAGACGGAACATTTCCGGTTACTCCAGAATATATTCTGGCAAATTCTTGTTTCAAATAATTATTGGCTTCCTTTACTGTTTTGCCACTCAGATAAACCGGTCCTAAATTATTCACAAGAATACTTCCTTCCGGAGAGATTGTTTGTCGAATCGTTGTTTCAGAAGCTCCCCACACATCAATAATCACCTCATCACCAGGCCCCAGACGATAATTCTCGGGAGTAGCAACATTCACATTGGGTTCGAAAGTCAAATTATCGTTAGTAAAAATATTATGACCATAAATTTGCGAAGTCGGATCCCCCGCCCCTTTCTCTTGAGACAAGGAACGATTATCCATCATTTGTAAAGAATCCCCTGCAACATCCGTTTGCCTGGCAGAATAAGTTTCCGAAGTTGTACGCAGCCCTTTGACTACGCCACTCATTTCACCACGTTGACGAGAACGCTTCTCATCTTGGGTATTGCTCTGCGGACTTCCAGATTTAGAGTTTTCATACTTTTTCTGAATTCTTTCAACTTGTTCCTTGTCACTCCCCGCCGCATTAATTCAGTAGTAATCTGCTTTTGATTTTTGCCCATCTGCTGAGCGCTTTTTACATACTGAACAACCTGATCATCTGACATCTGCTGAGCAAAAGCTACCCCTGACAAAGTAAATACCAAAAAGAATAGTGTTATTAATCTACGCATAAGATATTCTGATTAATCTTTTGAGTTCTTGTAATAAATATAAATCGGGCACAAAGGTAATATATTATTTTTATAATATACATTTATTCCACCTCTAAGTTTCAGAAAAAGCATTAAAAAGCTGTCACTTTCACGTCTTTTCATTGGGTAGAAGAAAGCGGGAAAATTGGCACTATTTTTTTCATTAGTCCAATCAAAATAGCCTTTTTTTCAGTATAACTATATTGCACCAAGGCCAGCACTTCTTCCCGCACATGTTCATAATCATCAACAGATGGCTTTTCACGCTTTATCTTTTCACTGATTACAGAATCCAAAAGTCCATCCCCAGGCCCTCCCACAATGTACACTTCTCCCCCATCCCCCATGACTCCCACTTCCAGGGTGAGCATACAAGCTTCAGACATGGTAATCAAACAATGAGTATTCGTCGGATACACCTCACCCAAACGTACTATGAACATATCAGTTTCCCCTTTGTCGCGTTTCAACCTGCAATCAGATGATTGCACATATATTTCCGCCACACGCTTACTATATTCCATAGCATTTTCCGGATGACGTGCATTAGCAGCAGATATCATAACCATACGGGACACTCTATACTTTGCCGCCAGGTCCGCAATATTCACTGTCCCCGATATATTCGTTTGAATTGCCTCCGACACAAAATCATCCATCAGTTGTACATGCTTATAAGCAGCAGAATGAAAAACAAGTTGAGGACGTGTTTCTTCAAATATAGCCTCCATACGCGTACGGTTAGCAACATCTGCAACCAATACACGGACCTCCAGATTCTTCCAATGATCAGACAATTCCAACTGTACATCATACAATGGGGATTCTGCCTGATCTACCAGAATCAACTGATAAGGATTCAGTGTAGCCAACTGGCGGACGATTTCCCTTCCTACAGCTCCCGCCGCTCCCGTAACCATTACTCTACGCCCCTCGATATGGGCCGTAATTTTACGCATGTCAACTTGTGCCGGTTCTCTACGGAGCCAATCTTCTATTTGAATGTCCTTTATCAGTCCATCGTCCATACAATCGCTTAAGGGAGGAACGGTCATTACATGAATATCATGAGAGAACAGTTTATCCAGCATTCCGGAATTTTCCAAATCCGACACCTTGCTTGGAGAGATAATGATTGTATCCACTTTCTTTTTCTTTAGACGGTCAAACAGTTGCTCATCATTGGGATATACCCTGCATCCCATCGTATGTTTACCTATCATATCAGGTTCGTCCGAAATAAAGCCACGCAGGCGATAATGATTATTACGACTAACTCTCAAGGATTTTGCAACATTGACTCCAGTCCCATGGAATCCATAAATAAAAACATTCACGCAATGACGTGCATCAAAAGCAATAGCTTCATAAAGCATCTTCACAGCAATGCGCATACAAGCCATCAGAGAGAAGGTGAACATATATGCCATAAACAGAATGCTGTTCGGCAAAGTTTCTCCAAGCCCCGAAACAGACCAACAGTAATTCCCTAAAAACAGTACAGCATAGCTTATCGTAAGACTCCAAAACACACGATAAATATCCACAAAAGAGGAAAAACGGATAACACCCACATAAGTACGGAGAATATGAAAGAAACAGACATTACACAAGACAGCCAAAATGGTCAGCCATACATACAAAGAAATTTCATAAGATACGGACGAAAGCCTATATTGCAAAAAACATGCAGAAAGCATGGAAATCACAACGATAATTACATCTACCAACAACACCGTCCATTTGGACGCTATGCGTGAAGAAAGATATTTATAATAGATTCTTAAATTCATAATCAGTATCAGACTTATTTGCTATAGGACCTACGACAAAGATGCTTCTTTTCGTTTTATTATCCAATTTTTATGGCAATAAAGTTCAGGACATTCAAATAGAAAATTATCCCACTAAAATATTTCTAAAAAAAACAGAGATTCTTTTTGCCTTTTCAAATAAAGATGTACCTTTGCACCCCGTAAACAAAAGCTTATTGCCGCTATAGCTCAGTTGGTAGAGCAACGCATTCGTAACGCGTAGGTCGCCAGTTCAAGTCTGGCTAGCGGCTCGATATTCAAGCACTGATTATCTGGAATAATCAGTGCTTTTTCTTTTCAAGAATTGTTAGAATAAAAAACGCTCTTCTACGAATATATTTGCATAAAACACAATGCCCTTCCAAACAGTTTAATCCATAGCCGCATAATTATCCCAAAGCAAGTAAAGCTAGTTTAAAACAGCACCATCTGATTACAATGATAACTTGAAACATATAGGCACATTATTAAAAACATAATACACCTTATATTATACATAGTAATTCCCAATATTTGCGGCAACTTTTCAATAACCCGATTTTTCAATCTTAAATAAAGGATTGAGGTGATTGAAGAACACAAGCCAAAATCAAAAGGCTACCATAGGTTTCTATAACATACTATAAAAAAATGGAAAGAATCAAGTTATTTACAGCGGCTTTGCTGCTGGCGGCTATATCCGCAGGAAATGATGTGTGGGCGCTTTCCGATTCAAGAAAGAAAGACACGCGTCCGGTAGAATCACCCCAATTCTTCAGTGGAAACGCCAACCCGCTGTTGGATTTCATTTTTGTGGCCGACCCGACATCGGTGGAATACAACGGAAGGCTCTATGTGTATGGAACCAATGACACCCAGCAACTGGACAGTGTGGGAAAAGACGGCAAAAACACATACCAATACATCCCATTCACTGGTCATGCTGTCCACCGATGACATGGTAAATTGGACTTATCACGGACTGATTGACGTAAAGGCCCTCTCGCCATGGGGTATAGCCTCATGGGCGCCATCCATCGTATCGCGGGTGGAATCGGACGGTAAGACGTATGCTGGTGAGCCAGTTCACCCAAGGATTAGGCCACTGCAGGGCTCCTTTCGACCCGGGTGCCGTGATAGATGACGAAGGTACAGGATGGTTGTCATTCGGCGGAGGCGGAAAGGAGGGAAGTCGGCACCGACTACATGCCCGAAGATGCCCGCATTGTCCGCTTGGGCAAAGACCTGATTAGTCTGGACAGCGAGATAGTAGAGACAAAAGCTCCCTATCGTACATGACTTCGCACACGCCGCTCGACACCGACAACTGGCAGCATGTGGACAACTATTTCAAGAATCCCGGAGACTATTCATATGATAAGCACTACGCATTCGACCATCACTACAGATTCTCTCTGAAAAAAGCATGCTCCGACTATGTAGTTTCCAATAAAAAATGTATCTTGCGGAGATTTATTAAATACGATATGAACATGAAACCCTATCTAATCCCCTTCTTTGCAACTGTTGCACTGACCGCAACCGCTCAACAAAAAAAACGAGATTACCAGCGTCCTCGAAATACTGGATGTAACCAACGGTAACCGGACCGTCGTAAAAGAATTTCCCTACCAGATTGAAGCTCCCAATTGGACGCCCGACGGGCAATGGCTGCTATACAACAGCGAAGGAAAGCTTTACCGCCTTTCCCCCACCTCGCCTGCCGAACCGGAACTGATAAACACCGGATTTGCCCAAAACTGCAACAACGACCACGTCCTCTCGACCGACGGACAGCAGATAGCCATCAGCCACGGGACGAAAGAAGACTATAAATCGCGCATTTATACACTTCCCATCACGGGCGGCACTCCCCGTTTAATAACACCTATGGCTCCCAGCTACCTCCACGGTTGGAGCCCCGACGGCAAAGAGCTTGCCTATTGCGCCGAACGAAACGGCAACTATGACGTCTATACCATCCCGGCGGAAGGAGGTGAAGAAACCCGCCTGACCACTGCCGAAGGTCTGGATGACGGACCGGAATATTCCCCCTGCGGACAATACATCTGGTTCAATTCCGTACGCACCGGACTCATGCAAGTCTGGCGCATGAAGGCAGACGGCTCCGAACAGACTCAGATGACCTTTGACGAAACCCGTAACTCCTGGTTCCCCCACATCTCCCCTGACGGAAAATCCGTTGTATTCATCACCTACTACAAAGGTGACCTGGAACCGGGAGAGCACCTGGCAAACAAGAACGTAGAGCTGCGCCTAATGCCCGCAAACGGTGGAGAACCCAAGACATTGTTAAAGCTTTTCGGCGGACAAGGCACCATCAATGTCAACTCATGGGCACCGGACAGCAAACGCATAGCCTTTGTCAGCTATCGAATTAACTGATATGACTTGATGGTTTTCACTCCATTTTTTACTAACTTTGCCCGACTAAAGATGCAGTAAAACAAAATGGAAAAGAAGAAAATCATTATCGGAACATTCGTCGCACTGATTCTTATTGGAGCAGCTTGTGCAGGAACAGTATACTACTATCTGTTTGCCCCGCAATTCCATCCGAAAAAGACAGTCTATATCTATATAGACCGCGACGACACCGCCGACTCCATATATAATAAGGTGGAACAACAAGGCCATCCTCGAAGCTTCACCGGCTTCCGCTGGATGGCCCAATACAAGAAATATTCCGAAAATATACACACCGGACGCTACACCATCCGGCCGGGGGAAAACGTATATCACGTATTCAGCCGTCTGTACCGCGGATATCAAGAACCTACGAACCTCACCGTCGGCAGCGTACGCACACTGGACCGGCTGGCACGCAGCGTAGGCAAACAGCTCATGATAGACTCCGCCGAAATAGCCGGATTGATGAACGACTCCGCATTCCAACAAAAACTGGGATACAACAAAGAGACCCTGCCCTGCCTCTTCATCCCCGAAACCTACCAAGTCTATGGGACATGAGTGCAGAAGAGTTCTTCGAAAGAATGCAAAAAAGAGCACCAGAAGTTCTGGAACCAGGAACGCTTAGACAAAGCCACCGCCATCGGAATGACCCCGACGGAAGTCTGCACCCTCGCCTCCATCGTCGAGGAAGAGACAAACAACAATCCCGAAAAACCAATGGTGGCAGGGCTCTACATCAACCGCCTGCACACCGGCATGCCTCTGCAAGCCGACCCTACCATCAAATTTGCCTTGCAGGACTTCGGCTTGCGGAGAATTACGAATGCCCATCTGGCAGTAGAATCCCCCTACAATACCTATCTCAACACCGGACTACCTCCCGGTCCCATACGCATCCCCTCACCCATCGGGCTGGATGCTGTGCTGAACCATACGAAACACAACTACCTCTACATGTGTGCCAAAGAGGACTTCTCGGGCACCCATAACTTTGCATCCAATTATGCCGAGCACATGAAAAATGCAAGAAAATATTGGAATGCATAAACGAAAGAAAGATTTTTAAGTAATTTGCTGATAAAATAAAAGCAAAATCCTATATTTGCGTCAAATATTAATCCATGACTAACACTTAAATATTCAGATATGAGCAAGCAACTCTTACTTGGCGATGAAGCCATTGCACAAGCTGCATTAGATGCCGGACTTTCGGGTGTATATGCCTATCCCGGCACTCCTTCTACGGAAATCACCGAATATATTCAGATGGCACCGATTACTGCCGAAAAGAACATCCATAACCGCTGGTGCTCTAACGAGAAAACTGCGATGGAGGCTGCCCTGGGCATGTCCTTTGCAGGCAAGCGTTCACTGGTGTGCATGAAGCACGTGGGTATGAACGTAGCTGCCGACTGTTTCATCAATTCCGCCATTACCGGAGTAAAAGGCGGTCTGATAGTCATTGCTGCCGACGACCCCAGTATGCACTCTTCACAGAATGAGCAGGACAGCCGTTTCTATGGCGACTTCTCCCTCATCCCGATGTACGAACCAAGCAACCAGCAAGAAGCATACGACATGGCGTACAACGGATTCAGCTTCTCCGAACAGACCGGCGAACCCATCCTGATGCGCATGGTTACGCGCCTGGCACACTCCCGTTCCGGCGTAGAGCGCAAGGAGCAACAACCGCAGAATGAGATTTCCTTCAGCGAAGACCCGCGTCAGTTCATCCTCCTGCCGGGTAATGCACGCAAACGTTACAAAGCATTGCTGCAACGCCAGGACGAATTTATCAAAGCTTCTGAAAACTCCGCTTACAACAAATATACCGACGGCCCCAACAAAAAGCTGGGTATCGTGGCATGTGGCATCGGCTACAACTACCTGATGGAGAACTATCCCGAAGGTTGCGAATATCCGGTACTGAAAATCGGACAATACCCGTTGCCCAAGAAACAGCTGATGCAGCTGGTAGAAGCATGTGACGAGATTCTGGTACTGGAAGACGGACAACCGTTCGTAGAAAAACAGCTGAAAGGCTATCGGCATCAAAGTAAAAGGCCGTTTGGACGGCACTCTTTCACGAGACGGAGAGCTGAACCCGGACAGCGTGGCACGTGCCGTAGGCAAGGAGAACAAGGCTGAATTCAGCGTTCCTTCTCTGGTAGAGATGCGCCCGCCCGCTTTGTGCGAGGGTTGCGGCCATCGCGACATGTACACGGTGCTGACCCAAGTATTGAAAGAAGAATATCCCACTTATAAGGTGTTCAGCGACATTGGTTGCTACACGCTGGGAGCCAATGCCCCATTCAACGCCATTAACTCTTGCGTGGATATGGGCGCCTCCATCACCATGGCGAAGGGTGCTTCGGATGCCGGCCTGCATCCTGCCGTAGCCGTCATCGGCGACTCCACCTTCACCCACTCGGGCATGACGGGACTGCTGGATTGCGTCAACGAAAACGCCGACGTCACCATCGTCATCTCCGACAACGAAACCACCGCCATGACCGGAGGACAAGATTCTGCCGGCACCGGACGTCTGGAAGCCATCTGCGCCGGCATCGGTGTAGCTCCCGAACACATCCGCGTCGTAATGCCCTTGAAGAAAAACTACGAAGAGATGAAGCAAATCATCCGGGAAGAAATCGAGCACCACGGCGTATCCGTCATCATCCCCCGCAGAGAATGTATCCAAACATTAGCACGCAAAAAAAGAAACAAGTAAAGCCATGAAAAAAGACATCATACTTTCCGGCGTAGGAGGACAAGGTATCCTCTCCATCGCCACCGTAATCGGCAAAGCAGCCCTCAAGGACGGACTCTACATGAAGCAGGCAGAAGTACACGGCATGAGCCAGCGAGGCGGCGACGTGCAGTCCAACCTGCGCATCAGCGACCAATCCATCGCTTCGGACCTCATTCCCACAGGAAAATGCGACCTCATCATCTCCCTGGAACCGATGGAAGCACTGCGCTACCTCCCCTACCTCAGCCCCGAAGGTTGGCTGGTGACCAATGAAGCCCCCTTCATCAACATTCCCAACTATCCGGCAGAAGAAGACATCAAGGCCGAAATCAACAAGCTGCCGCATAAAATCATGCTGAACGTAAACGAAGTGGCAAAAGAAGTCGGCTCTCCCCGCGTAGCGAACATCGTACTGCTGGGCGCCACCATCCCCTTCCTCGGCATCGACTACGCAAAGGTGCAAGACAGCATCCGCGAAATCTTCCAACGCAAGGGCGACGCCATTGTAGAGCTGAACCTCAAAGCGTTGGCTGCCGGCAAAGAGATTGCTGAAAAACTGATGTAAACTATAATTGACTCTAAATTTCAACATACCATGAATAACAAATACTGGGAAGAAGAGATTGAAACGATGCCCCGTGAGCAGTTGCGCGAACTGCAACTGCAACGGTTAAAAAAGACTGTCAGCATTGCCGCCAACTCTCCTTATTATAAAAAGGTATTCCAAGAGCATGGCATCACTGCCGACAGCATCCGGTCTATAGAAGACATACGTAAGATACCGTTTACTACCAAGGCCGATATGCGCGCCAATTATCCTTTTGGATTAGTAGCAGGCGATATGCGTGAGGACGGAGTACGTATCCATTCTTCCAGTGGCACTACGGGCACGCCGACGGTCATCGTACACTCCCAACACGATTTGGACTCTTGGGCTAACTTAGTGGCACGCTGCCTCTATATGGTAGGTATCCGTAAGACGGATGTTTTCCAAAACAGCTCCGGTTACGGCATGTTCACCGGAGGACTGGGCTTTCAGTATGGAGCCGAACGTCTGGGTGCGCTGACTGTTCCTGCCGCTGCCGGAAACAGCAAGCGTCAGATAAAGTTCATCACCGACTTCAGGACCACTGCCCTGCATGCCATTCCCAGCTATGCCATCCGCTTGGCAGAGGTATTCCAGGAAGAAGGGATGGACCCCGCCGGCACAAGTCTGAAACGCTTGTTATCGGTGCCGAACCCCACACAGACGAGCAACGCAGAAAGATTGAACGCATGCTTGGCGTCAAAGCCTATAACAGCTTTGGTATGACTGAAATGAACGGTCCCGGCGTAGCCTTCGAGTGCACCGAACAAGACGGCATGCACTTCTGGGAAGATTGCTACCTGGTCGAAATCATTAACCCGGAAACCGGCGAACCCGTACCGGAAGGTGAAATCGGCGAACTGGTACTGACAACGCTGGACAGAGAGATGATGCCCCTCATCCGCTACCGTACACGCGACCTTACCCGCATCCTGCCCGGCAAGTGCCCTTGCGGACGTACCCACATCCGTATAGACCGCATCAAAGGCCGTAGCGACGATATGTTCATCATCAAGGGAGTCAATATCTTCCCCATGCAGGTGGAAAAGGTGCTGGTACAATTCCCCGAATTGGGCAGCAATTACCTCATCACGCTCGAAACGGTCAATAACCAGGATGAGATGATTGTGGAAGTTGAACTTAGCGACCTCTCTACTGACAATTACATCGAGCTGCAAAAGATTAGCAAAGCCATTACCCGCCAGCTGAAAGACGAGATTCTGGTAACTCCGAAGTTACGGTTGGTAAAGAAAGGTTCCTTGCCGCAGAGCGAAGGAAAAGCCGTCAGGGTAAAAGACTTACGGGACAACAAATAAACTTAAAAAAACTCTTTTCAAAACAGACCATCTGTTCACCCGATACAGATGGTCTGTCTTGTATAAACACATCATCTATCTTCCCTTGACACATCATCTGTTTCAGCATCACGTATCATCGTTTCACAATCACCCACATCCGCATAAAACGAAAGAGGAACGGTTATCCAAACAGATTACCGTTCCTCTTTTATAGAAAGCCGCACCGATGATGTGATGAAACTCCGTATGACATGATTTGAGTGCTCCTCCTCTTTGTAATCCACCGACTCAAGAGTTACCCCGAAGGGCGTGGCCCGCCATTGAGAAGCGAAGCTTGTCTCGGTATTTCATAAAAATTGATGAGTTTCCCGATCCAATCAATGCGGCTATTTTTTCTATAACAAAGGTAATGAGTTTCTATGAAAGAAACAAGTAAAAGCAGTAAATTGTTTCAAGTCCTTTTTCAGGTTTTATATTATATCCCCCTCGTATCAGAAAACAAAAAGTGCTGACTACCGTTAGTAATCAGCACCTCGTAATTTATCTGCTAACTGTTTTTATGCAGCCTTTGCTTTAGCAACGATAGCCTTGAAAGCTTCCGGATGGTTCATCGCTAAATCAGCCAACACTTTGCGGTTGATTTCGATACCAGCTTTGTGCAAAGCGCCCATCAGCTTAGAGTAAGACATACCTTCCAGACGAGCGGCAGCGTTGATACGCTGAATCCACAAAGCGCGGAAGTTTCTCTTCTTGTTCTTACGGTCACGGAACGCATAGGTCAAACCTTTTTCCCAAGTATTCTTGGCAACGGTCCAAACGTTCTTTCTTGCACCAAAGTAACCTCTGGTCAATTTCAAAATTTTCTTTCTTCTTGCTTTAGAAGCAACATGATTTACTGATCTTGGCATAGTTTTACTTGTTTTTGAATGTTAGCGCCGTTACTTCACGCAGCGGACTTAAAGCTAATGCATTCGGTTAATAACTTTAATACTTTTGTACGCTTTTCAATTACTTCATTGCTAAGAGCTCTTTCACCTGGCTTACATCTGTTGTACTAACAAGTGTAGAGTAGCACAAGTTTCTTTTCTGCTTCTTAGTTTTCTTAGTCAGGATGTGACTATGAAAAGCGTGCTTTCTTTTGATTTTACCTGTTCCGGTAAGAGTAAATCTCTTTTTAGAACCGGAGTTAGTCTTCATCTTTGGCATCTTTTTTAAACTTTTTAATTATTAAATTATATGGCAACGCACTATACCTATGGCGTTACTCACTTCTTTATTCTTCTTCGGTTTCAGCCGACGCAGCCTTTGGCGCATCTTCTGCAGGCTTGGGAGCCGCGCTCTTCTTAGGTGCCGCCACTTTCTTCGGAGAGAGCTGGATTGTCATTCTCTTTCCTTCCAAAACCGGCATTTGGTCTACCTTCGCATAGTCTTCCAAATCATTGGCAAAACGGAGCAGCAACACTTCTCCTTGCTCCTTAAACAAGATGGAACGACCTTTAAAGAACACATAAGCCTTTACCTTATCACCTTCTTCCAAAAAGCCTTTAGCATGCTTCAACTTGAAGTTATAGTCATGATCATCTGTCTGAGGTCCAAAACGTATTTCCTTCACGTTCACTTTTACCTGCTTTGCCTTTTGCTCTTTCTGACGCTTCTTTAACTGATAAAGAAATTTAGAGTAATCAATGACACGACAAACAGGGGGTTGTGCGTTTGGAGAGATTTCCACGAGATCCGCTTCATGTTCTTCAGCAAGTCTTAAAGCCTGCGCTATCGGATACACTTTTGGTTCTACTTCATCGCCCACTATGCGGACTTCTTTGGCCCGGATTTGTTCGTTAATCCGATGTTGCCCTTTTAAGCTGTCATTCTTCATTAAATAACGTTTACTTCCAGTTTGTTTCTTATTTACTATTCCCAAATTAATGTTTTTGTTAAGTAAAAGCGAACTTTAGAACATCTAATATATGCTATGCTTCTACAATTGGGCGCAAAGTTACCATTTATTTATCATATTCTGAACTTCTTCGTTCATTTTTTTGGCAAATTCTTCAAATTTCATGGTTCCTTTATCACCTTCTCCCTGCTTGCGGACAGCAACTTCCTTGTTTTCAGCCTCCTTTTCACCTACAACCAGCATGTACGGAATACGCTTCATCTCATTGTCACGAATCTTACGACCAATCTTTTCATTGCGCTCATCCACAATGGCACGGATGTCATATCGCTTCAAGTATTGTTTCACTTCATGCGCATAGTCGTTGAACTTCTCGCTGATAGGCAGGATGGCAACCTGGTCAGGAGTCAGCCACAACGGAACTTACCGGCCGTATGCTCAATAAGCACAGCCACGAAGCGTTCCATGGAGCCGAACGGAGCACGGTGAACCATTACGGGACGGTGCTTCTGATTGTCAGCACCGGTATATTCCAGCTGGAAACGTTCCGGCAGGTTGTAGTCCACCTGGATGGTACCCAGCTGCCAACGGCGACCGATGGCATCCTTCACCATGAAGTCCAGTTTAGGACCATAGAAAGCGGCTTCTCCGTATTCTATTTTTGCCTTCAGCCCCTCTTCACAAGCTTCGATGATGGCTCGTTCTGCTTTTTCCCAGTTCTCGTCGCTACCGATGTATTTTTCGCGGTTCACCTTGTCACGCAAGGAAATCTGTGCCTCGAAGTTCTCGAAGTCCATAGATTCGAACACGATGGAGATAATGTCCATGACACGGAGGAACTCATCCTTCACCTGGTCCGGACGGCAGAAGATATGCGCATCATCCTGCGTAAAGCTACGTACACGTGTCAGACCGTGCAACTCGCCACTCTGCTCGTAACGGCAAACCGTACCGAACTCTGCCAAACGCAAAGGCAGGTCTTTGTAAGAACGGGGTGAGTTCTTGTAAATCATACAGTGGTGAGGGCAGTTCATCGGTTTCAAGAAGTACTCTTCCCCTTCTTCCGGCGTATGTATGGGCTGGAAGGAGTCCTTACCATATTTTGCATAGTGTCCGGAAGTGATGTAAAGCAATTTGTTGCCGATGGGTGGACACATTACTTCCTGATAATCGTAACGGGCCTGGATGCGGCGCAAGAAATCCTGCAAGCGGATACGCAGTGCAGTACCTTTGGGAAGCCACATCGGCAATCCCTTACCTACGGTGTCAGAGAACATGAACAAGTCCATCTCCTTACCGATTTTACGGTGGTCGCGCTTCTTGGCTTCTTCCAGCAGAACAAGATACTCATCCAGCATCTTCTTCTTCGGAAAGGTGATACCATAGATACGGGTCATCATCTTACGGTCTTCTTGTCCACGCCAATAAGCACCGGCAACGGAAGTCAGCTTAATAGCCTTGATAGGAGCTGTGGTCATCAAGTGAGGGCCACGGCACAAGTCGGTAAATGCACCCTGCGTATAAGTTGTGATGTGGCCGTCTTCCAATTCGGAAATCAGCTCGCATTTATAAGTTTCTCCACGGTCACCGAACATTTTCAAAGCATCCGCCTTGGCAATGTCTTGTCTGACAACCGCTTCTTTCTTAGCCACCAGTTCAGCCATCTTTTTCTCAATGGCTGGCAGGTCAGCTTCCTTGATAGTCGTTTCACCCGGGTCCACATCATAGTAGAAACCGTTTTCGATAGCAGGACCTATACCGAACAGGATGCCCGGATAGAGTTCCTGCAAAGCTTCGGCCAGCAAGTGGGCACTGGTATGCCAAAAGGCATGCTTACCCTGCTCATCCTCCCATTTATAAAGAACCACTTCAGCGTCTTGCATGATAGGACGCCCCAAATCATAAATTTCTCCGTTCACGCCACAAGCCAGCACGTCTTGTGCCAATCGCGAACTGATACTTTCTGCAATTTGCAGTCCCGTTACTCCATCATTATATTCGCGTACGGAGCCGTCTGGAAATGTAATCTTTATCATAGTTTATATGTATATTTCATTTTTCAGAACGCAAAAATAGCTAATTCTTTTTGATATTCTATTTTTTAGCAAAAAAATGTTATTCCCGTGTATCTGTAAACCTCTTTATGATATTATAGGCCGAGACAATGCCCAACTCTCCGGCTTTACTCAAATCGGCAATACCTTGTTTGTTATTCCCCAGGAAGATGTGCGTCAACCCACGGTTAAAGTATGCTTCAGCAAAATCGGGACTCAGCTCAATCGCCTTGTCATAATCCGCCAAGGCGGCACGGTAATCCTTCAGTAACGAAGACACATTGCCACGGTTATAATAGCCATAGACAAAATCAGGAGCCAATAGAATAACGTGATCCAGGTCATTCTTCACAACTTCATAATCGATGGCTGTCACTTCAGGCTTCTTCATTTCCGTTGTACCCGAAGTGGCACCTTCACTCATTGTGGCTTCGGCCTTTTTATATTCCAGTTGCTTATAACGCACCAAAGCACGCATAAAGTATGCCGGGAAGAAAGTGTCGTCCAACAAGATACTCTTTGTAAAGTCATCTATGGAACTGGCAAAATCCTGAACCAGATAGAAATCCAGACCTCTCATGAAACGTTTCTTGGCATTCTTCTCGTCAGCCACCACATCAGACGTATGAGCGTCTATCAAAGCAAAGTGGAAGCGTACTTGTTCCTCCGTCAACGGAGCTTCCATATTGGTGATGCGCAGTGGCTTCGGGAACAGTTTCGAATGGTTCAGTTCCTCAATATACTTATGATAATGTACGATACGCTTCACATCGCTCAGTTTCTCATAATAAGTCAAAGCATACATCGGCTCGAGCTTGATGGTCACATTCCGGTCTTGTACACGTCCGCGATAATCGCTCTTATAACGCTGGTCAGCTTCCGAATCGTCCGCTATTACAATTTTCCGATAATTTTCCATGTTCTTGTCGGATTTCTTACGGGTCTTCCCACCATCTCCATTGGAGTTTTCCGAGGAATTATCCGCAACATCCTTACTGTCGTCACCTTCCTTTTTGTCACCAGAAGAAACACCGTTACGCTTGTCTATCTGCATCTTCATGATTTTGAACTCATCCTGCTCGGCTCCCTTATGGTCGCCAATCTTTTTACGGGCTTCGGCACGCTGATAATAGCCGGCCATAAAGTTAGGATATTCTGCAATCACTTTGGAATAGTCACTGATAGCTCCCCGGTAATCCCCCGTCTGCGCACGTAACAAACCACGATTGAAGGTGGCCATCATGTTATCCGGTTCCATCTTCAACACAAAATCAAAATCCTCTATTGCCCGGTTGTCATCGCCCACCTGGGCACGCAGCAAACCGCGGTTGTAGTGCCCGAGAAAATTATTCGGATCAATATCCAAAGCCAAATCATAGTCACTCATGGCGCCTCTCAAATTATTCTGATGGAAACGCGCCAAGGCACGGTTGATATAGTTACCGGCATTCTTTGCACTCAGATGGATAGACTGGTCCAAATCAGCTTCAGCCTCTTTATACTTTCCCTGCTGGAGACGTACAATGGCTCTTGCCCCCCATCCGTCCGGGTCATAACGGTCCATATCAATGGCTTTGTCAAAATCACGCAAAGCTTGTATCGTATCGTTCTGTTTCAGGGAGACTTCTCCGCGCATCAAATAGGCACGCGTATATTTGGGGGCAATTGTCAGAAGCGTACCCAAATCTTCCTTAGCCGCCTCATAATCTTCTTTCTGAATATGGCAAAGGGAAAGATTATGCCAAAGCACCACATTCTCCGGATCGTATTTGATGGCAGTTTTATAATCTTCAATCGCCTCGTCAAACTTGTTCTGACGGATACGTGCCAATCCTCTGATTTGGTAAGCACCTACCACAAAGGATTTCTTTGAATCGCAGCATCACAATCACTCTCCGCTCCCTGATAGTCATCCAAATTGATTTTTGCCAGTCCACGGAAGAAATAAGGCTCATATAAATAAGGTTTCGCGTTGATTACCTGATTAAAATATTGGATAGAAAGCACGTAATCCTCAAAATACAATGCATTCCGAGCAATGGTCATCACCCGTTCCGTATTGATTTGTGCATACAACAATGTGGGTAACAGCAAAATAGCCGTCAGTATTTTTCTTATCATCTTGTTTTATAAATGCTTGTAAACGAAACAAAAGTAACGTTTTTCGTTTACTTGTCGGGATTAGCGGAACACTTTTTATATTTTTTGAGCCTTTTATACCATATTATATGGTTAAACTTATTTCTTTACGGTTTTCACCTTATAAGTGCAGTGTGCTTTGCCTTTCAACATGGCATTCAGTTTTCCTTTAATCATCTGCTTGCGTAACGGAGACAAATGGTCGATGAACATCTTTCCTTCCAGATGGTCGAACTCGTGCTGCATCACGCGTGCCAGGTAACCTTCGATAATCTCATCGTGCGGTTCCAAGTTCTCGTCCAGGTATTGCACGCGTATTTTGTTGCCACGCTTCACTGATTCATGAATTCCTGGAAGGCTCAAGCAACCCTCGTCCATAGAAACTTCCTCACCGGACACTTCCAGAATATGGGCATTGATATACGCCTTGCGGAAATCTTTATATTCTGGCAAATCATCAGACAAGACATCCAGATTAATGGTTACTACGCGGATAGGCAAACCTATTTGCGGTGCAGCAAGTCCCACACCTTCAGCATTGTCCATCGTTTCAAACATATTCTCAATAAGTTCTTTCAAATTCGGATAGTCCGGGGCAATATCCTCTGCTACCTTTCTCAATACGGGCTGGCCGTACACATAAATGGGTAAAATCATTTCCTTTACTACAAATTACTAATTACAAATTACTTTCTATACATTATAAAAAAGAGAAACGTTTGTTCTCTAAATAAGTTTGCAGAATAATAGTTGCACTGATTTCATCCACCAGTGCTTTATTTTGGCGGTCTTTCTTTTTCAATCCGGCCTCAAGCATCGTCCGATGAGCCAGAACAGAAGTAAAACGCTCGTCTACATATTCAACCGGCATGTCAGGCAGTTTCTTCTTCAGCGAACGGACAAAAGGTTCGATATTCTTCATATTTTCCGAAGCCTCATTGTTCATCTGCTTAGGAAAGCCTACCAAGATACGCTCTACCGGCTCCTTAGCCACATAATCAAGAAGAAACTGCAACAATTGGTGTGTAGGCACAGTTGTCAGTCCATTCGCAATCATCTGCAATGTATCACTCACGGCTATTCCCGTGCGTTTCCGACCGTAGTCTATGGCTATTATTCTACTCATAATGGGCTACAAAATTACGATTAAAATTTGAATTCCTCCGTTAATCTTACATATATAATACAGAAAAAGGGATGTCTGATAGTATCAAACATCCCCTCCTCTGATTTTTTCACTAATTATTTCAAATGAATTTTGTATGTCAACCCTCCACTGAAATATTTCATCCTCTGCATTTCCACCTGCACATGCAGATGCTTGAACAACAGATAAGTGGCTCCCAAGGCAAAGTCCTTGGAGTCATATTCCGCTATCATCCTTAACTGCGGATGAAAGGACGGATTGTAGGTGACACCCAGTGCAAAGCCATTCAGCTTGTACTCCTTGCGGTCATTATACAGATAGGAAAGATGCACGCCAACCTCCTCTTTACCCGCAACGGGTATCTGCTTGGAAGCGGCAATATAGAAACGGCTGTAATAGCCGTTACCTTCCGTAGTGCTAACTTGACCGCCGCCAGAGGAAGTGAACGGGTCAGATGTCCCCAGCACGACAGCCGGCATGTATTTCCAGAACTGCCCCTCCTTCAACACACGCAGACGGGCGGAAAAGTAGCGGTCCTGGTTCGTGAATCCGCTGTACCCGTATGGCTTCAATCCCAACGCCTCCGCCTTGAAGAGCGTACACGTGTAGGCCACTTCCAGAAAGGGGAAGATGGTGACGTTCAGGAAGTAGTTGTAGGTATGATAGTACCAGGTGGGCGGTGTGAGCTCCTTGTTCAGGAAGTTGCCGCCGACCATGAAAGTCTTGTCGCGCTGCATCTCCGCAGAGGGCGCATGCAAAAGCCCGGTTGTACCATACGTCAACTGGGAAAAGGCCGAAAGGGAAAGGCTGCAAAACAGAACAATAAAGAATAGCTTAAACTTCATCATCACATATAAATTCAGTCGCTGATAAAAAATGGGTTGCTTTTATAACATACATCGGACATAGTACCAAAAAAGGCGTCTGAGTCCCAGACGCCTTCATTTTTAGAGTCTATTTGTCACTTGGAGTGTATTATTCCAGGATAACTACGCGGTTCGGGGAAGTTCTTACCGAACATGTTTTCAGTACCACCGAATCCTACGAGTTCAAGCTGGTCCTTGTCAACACCCTGAGCAATCAAAGCGTCGTAAACAACCTGGGCACGCTTTTCGGACAGCTTCTGGTTCCAAGAAGCGCTACCGGTAGCCTTGTCTGCATAACCTGCAACTTTGTACTTCTTGTCCGGATTAGCCTTCAGAATCTTGGCAGCCAGTTCGATGTTAACCTTGCCATAGTCGTCCAGACGGGCGCTGCCAATCTTGAAGAAGATGGCACGCGGACCGGCAACTTCAACTTCCTTGGTCACTTCCTTAACTTCAGGTTTAGCGTTGGCCAGTGCATTCTTGCAGTTAGCCAGGTCAGCCTGAGCCTGAGCCAGTTCACTTCTATATCTGTTAATTTCCGCTTTGACTGCGTCTTCGTCAATCTTAGAAAGCGGAATAAACTTCTTACCGCCGAAGATGTAGCTAACACCTGCGGTCAGCATACCTGTACCTTCAGCCTTGCGATGGCTGCTGATGTTACCGAAAATGGACGGAGCGATGGCACCGCGAGCTTCTACGTCAATGGTCCACTTGGTGTTGATATTGAACTTTCAAGCCCAAACCGGCAGAAGCGCCGATACGTGCACGCATTTCAGCTTCACCGGCAGGAGCCATAGACTGCGAAGTACCGTCAGCACTAATTGTAACATCCACATTTTGAGATTTTGCTACAGAAATTTGAGGTCCCAAGAAACCGTAAACTTCGAAGAAACGGTTAGGATTAGCACCGGCAAACAATGTAGAAAGATTGATCATTGCATCAATGTTACCACCTACATAAGTCTTGTTGTGTTCCCAGTATGCATCATCCAAACACAAATGCTGAGTAATACCGTTTACCTGAGCACGTACCCCCCAAGTCGGAGTAATCAGCTTACCAACTGACACGCTGAAATGCGGAGCAGTCTTAGTGAAACCTTCATTGTTGATAGCGTGGATACCACCACCTACACTGACAAAAATATTATCGCTCCATTTCGGAGTGTAGTAGTTCGTTTTTTTCCTGTGCATTCAGATTTGCTGCACAAGCGCCTGCCAATAGTAAGGACAGGCTATCATTAATTTACTTTTCATTTTCTCTTGAGTTTAAGATAAATAACAACTAAAACTTCTATTAATCAAGTTCACCAACACCACCACCGGCATTGCCTTCACCATGACCATGACCATGACCGTGGCTATGACCGTGACCAGGAATATCTTGATTTTCAAGAACAAACAGTGTAGAAGTTGTATAATCATCTACTTCAATAGAAGCTAAAGGCTCTGTTTCAGCTTTTGTTACAGCCTTCTTCACTACTTTTATATTCAGTTGTTACAACAGTATAAGTAATAGATGCAGTTGTTCTAGAGTTAGCATAAACTTTATACTTATTCTCCGGTGTTGTTACTGTCGTTTCCTCATATGTATTCTCAAGCGTGTTAAAGAAAGATTCAATAGCTGCGCGTTCAATAAGATCAGTTGTATTGATTTTCTTTGCACCTACTTTTGCACCTTCTTTTACTACATAAGGGAATGATGGAATGTCAAACCAATAAAGCTCGTAGTTATCCCAAGTCTTAACTTTAGGATCCGTTACTGGTTCAAGTTTTGTAGATTCTGCTACAATCTTAGTCTCAGCATCTTCTTCCTGAAGAATGATAGTCGGAGTCAGAGTAGCAAATTGCCCAGCTTGCAAAGCAGGAACCTTAACTGTAACAGTTGCACTCAAACCATTATAAGAAGCTGTAACATCAACACTCTTAGCAGCCAGAGTAGGATTACCAGTAAATGTCAACTCTGCAGGTGCGATAGTGGCTTGGCCAGTTACATCTGTAGTAACACCATCCTCTATAGCAAGCACAATCGGACTAATAACAGCTTGTGCATTAGTAGGAGTTACATTAACGTTGAACTCTTCCTTCTCACAAGAAGTTAAAGTTGTAGCTAAAGCTACTACGGCTAACGCAAATACTGCACTTATGCCGTTTAAGAATTTAATCTTTTTCATCTCAATTAATTAATTAAAAAAATTTAACAATTCTGACTTAATAAAATATGGGTTAAAACTATTTTCTTCCATTATATTGTCACTAACTTCCGCTTTTATACTGTCTATAATAGTACCTTTCATTACCTGCATTATAAACAATGCCCATATTAGCAGAGTTATTCACACGAGGTATATATCCTTTCCTTTTATATTTATAAGGAGGTAATGCCACTTGAAATCGGAAGCCTCCATTCATCTTTGCATGTTCTGCTTTCATTGCATAGAAACCAATCGAACAATAGCGAAAATGGCGAATCATTTCAAATTTAACACCTTTCTCCTTCAATAAATACTGTTCTGCTTTCAGATTAAACTGAGTGTTAAATTGCGGCCAATAAAAGCTACCGCCCAAAGACCAAGTAACAAGTGCTGTCGAAGGATCATATACATAGCGAAATCCGCTCCAATATCCCATTCCTGTATACCCAATCCGAGCCATTAAGGAAAAGCGTTCATCCTTAAAAGGGCGATAAAATTCGGCGTCCACTCCATATTGGTCAGCACTAAAACATCCCACAGTCACTTTACCAAACAGATTATACGGTAATCTAAAACGCTGTGAAATTGTAATATGTCCTGGATGAACTTTATCTTCAAACCTTCCATACCCATCATTATAAACCGGTATTTTCAACTGTGCCGTTAATTTCATACCTTTCCATAACGAAACTTCTATCGCAGGACTCAAATCAAACAAGACCTGGTAAATCTGTGTAATCACCAGATTCTTGAAAGCTAATTGAGGATATACCAATACATCAATCTTGAACAAAGAACTATTTTTTCAACTTTATTTTCCGTGCATTTTTTCCAAGTATCACCCAATTCATAGCTTACATTCCAGTCATCACGTTCTGCTTGGAGCACCGAATCTCCCTTTATGGGATGATAATAAAGAGAAATCTGGGGTACATTATTATCCAGAACTATTATGCGGCATGACTTTTCTTCCGGTAAACCCATCTTTTGAATAACATCCACCGCTTTGCCTATGCCTACGCCTTGCAAACGATATGCAGAGTTCTGCAGAACATACACACGTTCATTGCCATCTTCTGTCCATCCAACATTTTCAAATCCCATTTCCACTAAAGCATCTACAGTACTTTCCCCCGTTTGGCAAATCCCTTTTAAAGGGAGCAAACAGTATAAAAAGAACGCTGCACACAGTGCTATTGTTTTAGTATTTAGGCACTTTCTTATGTTAGAGTTTTTATACCTCATCTTTTTCAACCATTTTTTGTGTTCGTATAACACAAAATATGCTGCAAAAATAGACACATTTTTAATAATACCAAAGATTTTTATATGAAAAAATGAAATAATGTTGTTTTTTCTTCAAAAGCCCCCAACAAATACTCAGAATGTTTATATGAAATATATTAGCTATCTTAAAATCCTTAATATAGCTGTGCATAATTACTATACAGAATGTTGTTTTTTGTGCCAAATAGTCATTTTTCAGATGTTTTTGCTAATTCACTTTTCTCTGAAAAAGGATAAAATAGAAGAAATATCTGCAAGAATTAAAGAGAATGACAAATTGCACTTCGCATTTAACCAACCCCTATGATATATTAGGAATTAAATCAATAGCTTTTTTTTTTACTTTCATCTACAAGCTTTGCATAAATTTGTGTTGTTTGTATATTGGTATGTCCCAATAGTTTGGAGACCGTATATAAATCTACTCCCAGTGTCAGCATCATTGTTGCATGTGTGTGGCGCGCTGTATGAAATGTTACATGCTTTGATATCCCAGCTTGTTCAACCCATTTGTGTAAAATTACATTACTTCTCCCCAGTGAGACCAATCCGGCAAACACCTTTTTCCGTTTCTGGTGCATTTCCTCTGTCTGGCAGATGTTTTATGGCTTCCGAACAGAGTGGAAGCGATATGGCTTCTTTCGTCTTCTTCTGAATAATACTCAATAGTGCATTGCCATTTTCATCATAGCGTATATCTTCCCATCTCAATGCAATAATATCACAATGCCTCAAATCCACAAAAACAGCTGAATAAAAAATGCTTTCCTTAATAAGATATTATAAAAAGGAGTATGAACCAATCTGGTCAATTCCTTTATAGTAAGATAATCCCTTTCTGTTCGATTACGTTTTGGTTTGTCCTCGTTCTTTATCTTATTCATCGGATTAACAGTTATATAATCTTCAGAGACGGCCCTATTCAAGCAGTAGCGCAGCGTTTTCAAATAATAGAATTGGGTGTTAACATGCAATGTCTTTTCCTTCTTACCATGTTCTTGTTTTGTTTTCTTCAAGTAATCTATAAAACCCAACAAATAAGTCTTGTCCACCTTCCTTAGCAATATTCCATTCGGAGTATATCTTTCCAAATGGCATACAACGGCATGTATGGCACTTTTTCCGTACTCTATTGTTCACACTTTGTTCTGCTATTAATTTCATATAGCCAGTCAGCTTCATATTGGACAATCTGTTATGATTAAATCCGTAAGTTTGATTATATATTTCCAAAATCTTCTGAGCCTTTATCGCATTTGCCAAATTTAGCGTCTCGACATTTCTTTTTTTATCAGCTTGATTATGTTCAGGGATAATATACAACTTTAAGAATTCGTATTGCCGCCTTCCATTCATATAAATATCCAGATATATGGATTGGCATCCATTAACCAATTTTTTGTTCTCACCTTTATTGGCTCTTTTAAATTCAATTGCTTTTTTCATATTCTTTAAATAAAAACATACAGTTTATTATTAGTAGTAACAAAGCAGTAACAAAAATCAATCCTACAAATTGCTTTCATGTTCTATCACTCTTGTCTTTTTTTATAATTACCTTATTAACTATCAAATATTTACAGTATAGGGCACAGCGTTACTGAAAGAACAAATATAATAATAAGCCAGTAACAATTAAACTATCAAGAGTGTGGCTATTGCTATGGCGGCGGAAACTTTCTCTGGAAATTTATTTTCCATCACTTTGCTTCCACACTTCCACCCACCTTCTGCATTCCCCTATCCATCGGCATTTGCCCTGCGGTGGAAGCAAGCCGAAAAGGTGGAAGCAAATTTTGCTTCCACCTGCCTGAAACGCCGAGGTTTTGCAGTAACCACCTGTTTACTAGCATAATATTACGTAAGAGCTACATAAATCAATCAGTTCGTTTTTCCTGCATTTTCGAGCTTGCTCTTCTACGAAATCGGTGGATATCGAGTTGGGCGGTAGGACGCATCATTCCGCAGGGACTATGAAAGGTACCGGTAGAGTGAGCCATTCAAGCGGATGATTTCTAACTCATGGCTATGAATAATGCCGTCTAATGTCCTTTAAGTTGTTGTACAATACATTTGCGCCCTATCCACAATAGATGCAGGCTACGTACTTCATCCGAAAAGTCTTGGGGTTAGTGACGCCTAACAGTCATGAACAACCCTGCTTACGGCCATAAAGCAATCGCTTGACGACCATTAGCAGAGTTGTTCATGGCCGTTAGGCATCATTAATCCCCTATGCAACAGCAGACAAACAAAGAGAGAGAAGCCAAGGATTGTCTGTGTTTTAGATAGAAAGCCCATTTATTAGCAGGTGTACCGGAAGAAAAGTCATGCCGCATAATAGTTCTGGATAATAATGTACCCCAGATTTCTCTTTATTATCATCCCATAAAGGGAGATTCGGTGCTCCAAGCAGAACGTGATGACTGGAATGTAAGCTATGAATTGGGTGATACTTGGAAAAATGCACGAAAAATAAAGTTGAAAAATAGTTCTTTGTTCAAGATTGATATATTGGTGTATCCGGAATTCTCTTTCAAGAACGTGATTATTACGCAGATTTATCAAATTCTATTTGATTTGAGCCCTGCAATAGAAATTTCGTTATGGAAGGGGATGAAAGCCACAGCACAAGTGAAGATACCGGTTTATAATGATGGATATGGAGCTCGGGAAGGAAAGGTTCATCCGGGTTTCCTAACTCTTTCACAACGTTTCAGGTTGCCTTATAATGTTTTTGGTAAATTCTCTGTAGGCTATTTTAGTGGTAACCGATATGGTGCTGATGTAGATTTCTTCGCCCCTTTAAAGATGAACGTTTTTCTTTGTTGGCAAGAATAGGATATACGGGAGCTGGACGTTGGGACGGATTTAGGTTCCAATATGATCCTTCATTATGGCGTATGACGTGGTCTTTGGGTGGAAATTTCTATTGGCCACGATTTAATACACTGTTCACACTGAAGGCTGAACAGTATTTGTTGAAGGAAAAGGGGGTTCGGTTTGAAATGATCCGTCATTTCCGCTATTGTTCGATAGGCTTTTATGCGATGAAGGCGGAGCATGCCAAAGCAAATGGAGGATTTCGGTTTCAAGTGGCATTGCCTCCATACAAATATAAAAGAAGGGGGCATATCCCACGTGTGAATACTTCTACTAACATGGGCATTGCTTATAATGCGGGTAATGAAAGGTATTATTATAAGGACTATAAGGCAGAAGCAAGTGATAATATAATGGAAAGAAATAGTTTTAACCCATATTTTATTAAGTCAGAATTGTTAAATTTTTAATTAATTAATTGAGATGAAAAAGAAAATTTTTTTAAGTGGCGTAAATGCTAAATTAGCATTGGCGGCAGTGGCTTTGACAAGTGTGATGTTCACAAGCTGCGAAAAAGAAGAATTCAATGTTGCGCCTGTAGAATTGGACCCTGCAAGTGCTACTGTTGCTATTACTGTATATGATTTATCAGATGGTTCTATCATAAATGGTGCAAGCATTACAGAAAATGGTGCTGCTATTACTAGCAATCCTTTCGTAATTGAAGCTGGTTCAGATGGAAAGATTGCTGCTGCAACAAGAACTTTTGCAGCTACAAAAGACGAGTATCTGTCTGGAGAAGGCCAAGCTACTGTTCCTGCTTTGAATAAAGGACAATTTGCTTTGATTCCGGTAAGTATTTTCTTGCAACAAGAACTGAATGCTGCTGAAGATGTTGTTGTTGATCAGGATGAGGAAACTATTACCACTAGTGAAGTTGGAGGAGAACAAAAAGGTGGTGAAAATACAAGTAGTAAAGAAAAAGAAATGGATCTGCCATATACAGCAAGTTGGACAAGAAGTTACTAATATTGCTGCTGTAAATGCATCGATTGATGCTATGCCTATAACTAGAGGATTGTCTGATGATGAAGTAAAAAAGGTGTTGAAAGCATTGGTTAAATCATATAGCCCGGGTATCACAGATGTAACTTATACTAAGAAAGTAACAGTTCCTGCTTATACTATTGTAACTTTGAAGACTACTACAGAATACGAAACTTCTGATAATACAATCTCTACAGTGGTGGATGGCAAACTGTACACTATTCCTAATGTAAAGATTAAGAAGGTAGTTAAGACTGTTGTAGATCCAGTCTTTACTTCAACTGAACATGGTCATGGTCACGGTCATGGCAATGGTAACAATGCCGGTGGTGGTGACGGTGCTGCTGAATAATAATAGTTTTAGTTATTATTTTAATTTTAAACTAAAGGAATAATGAAAAGTAAATTAGTAATAGCCTCCTTATTATTAGCAGGCGCTTGTGCAGCAAATCTGAATGCACAAGAAAAAACGAACTACTACACTCCGAAATGGAGCGATAATATTTTCGTGAGTGTAGGTGGTGGTGTCCACGCTATCAACAATGATGGTTTCAATAAATTGGCTCCGCATTTCAGCGTATCAGTTGGTAAGTTGATTACTCCGACATGGGGTGTACGTGCCCAGTTCAATGGCGTTACTCAGCACTTGTGTCTGGATAACTCATATTGGGAACACAATAAGACGTACTTTGGTGGTAACATTGATGCAATGATCAATCTTTCTACATTGTTCGCAGGCGTTAATCCTAACCGTTTCTTTGAAGTTTATGGATTCTTGGGTCCTCAAGTAACTGTTGCAAAGTCAGCAAATGTGCTGATTCAAAACGATGGAACAATGATTCCTGATGGAGATGAAAAGGCTAGAGCACGTGTAGGCGCTTCTGCCGGTTTGGGCTTGAAGTTCAATATCAACACCAAGTGGACCATTGACGTAGAAGCTCGCGGTGCCATCGCTCCGTCCATTTTCGGTAACATCAGCAGCCATCGCAAGGCTGAAGGTACAGGTATGCTGACCGCAGGTGTTAGCTACATCTTCGGCGGTAAGAAGTTTATTCCGGTTTCTAAGATTGACGAAGACGCAGTCAATGCGGAAATCAACAGATATAGAAGTGAACTGGCTCAGGCTCAGGCTGACCTGGCTAACTGCAAGAATGCACTGGCCAACGCTAAACCCTGAAGTTAAGGAAGTGACCAAGGAAGTTGAAGTTGCCGGTCCGCGTGCCATCTTCTTCAAGATTGGCAGCGCCCGTCTGGACGACTATGGCAAGGTTAACATCGAACTGGCTGCCAAGATTCTGAAGGCTAATCCGGACAAAAGTACAAAGTTGCAGGTTATGCAGACAAAAAGGCTACCGGTAGCGCTTCTTGGAACCAGAAGCTGTCCGAAAAGCGTGCCCAGGTTGTTTACGACGCTTTGATTGCTCAGGGTGTTGACAAGGACCAGCTTGAACTCGTAGGATTCGGTGGTACTGAAAACATGTTCGGTAAGAACTTCCTGAACCGCGTAGTTATCCTGGAATAATACACTCCAAGTGACAAATAGACTCTAAAAATGAAGGCGTCTGGGACTCAGACGCCTTTTTTTGGTACTATGTCCGATGTATGTTATAAAGCAACCCATTTTTTATCAGCGACTGAATTTATATGTGATGATGAAGTTTAAGCTATTCTTTATTGTTCTGTTTTGCAGCCTTTCCCTTTCGGCCTTTTCCCAGTTGACGTATGGTACAACCGGGCTTGTTGCATGCGCCCTCTGCGGAGATGCAGCGCGACAAGACTTTCATGGTCGGCGGCAACTTCCTCGAACAAGGAGCTCACACCGCCCACCTGGTACTATCATACCTACAACTACTTCTGAACGTCACCATCTTCCCCTTTCTGGAAGTGGCCTACACGTGTACGCTCTTCAAGGCGGAGGCGTTGGGATTGAAGCCATACGGGTACAGCGAATTCACGAACCAGGACCGCTACTTTTCCGCCCGTCTGCGTGTGTTGAAGGAGGGGCAGTTCTGGAAATACATGCCGGCTGTCGTGCTGGGGACGTCCGACCCGTTCACTTCTTCCGGTGGCGGCCAGGTAGGCACCACGGAAGGTAACGGCTATTACAGCCGTTTCTATATTGCCGCCTCCAAGCATATACCCGTTGTGGGTAAGGAGGAGATCGGTGTCCATCTTTCCTACCTTTACAACAACCGCAAGGAGTACAAACTGAATGGCTTTGCACTGGGTGTCACCTACAATCCCTCCTTCCATCCGCAGTTGAGGGTGATAGCGGAGTACGACTCCAAGGACTTTGCTTTGGGAGCCACTTATCTGCTGTTCAAGCATCTGCAGGTGCAGGTCGAAAATGCAGAGGATGAAATATTTCACGGGAGGGCTGACATACAAAATTCATTTGAAATAAGAAGTAAGTCAAAGTCTCGTTGACTCCATAAAAAAAGCAGCTAAAGTATGACATCAACTTTAACTGCTTTTTATTCTAATAGACCAATTTTACATTGTCAATCCATAGCGAATTGCCAGGAGAACCTATATAAGCACCACCATGACTAGAGGTGAATTGCAACAGCAAATGAGTGGGCACATCGTCCTTCGTCCCCAGGCAACCTCCTTAATAGGCACACTCTCTCCTTTACTGTTAACTGTATAGCGTTCTTCAACTTGAAGACGCATCATGTGGGCCTTGTATGCAGGGTCACCGGTGATATCACCGTACATGATGGAATAAGTGGCATTATTATGCCAATCGGTAGTAGTATAATATCTTACGACCATCGTTCCTACACGCTTGGCATAGATATTCCCCTTCTCATCTTCCCAACGCTTTTGCAGAAACAGATTCACTTCCGGGAAGTCCTTTCCTTCCACATCTGTGATACGGCTAAAGCCCGTTGCACGGATACGCTTCTCGCGGTCGGACATCTTTACTTTATAATCAAACTGTATGGCGATAGGTTTCTTTGTAAACGGTATGCCGGAATTCAGCATTTTCTGCGGATTCTTGGTCCCCTTGATAGGTTCGTGCACCTCACCCAGAAACATGGAGCCGGCAGCCAGCACCGTGATATCCACTATTCCAAAAACCTTCACACTCTCCATACGGGTGTCCATACGGGCACAGAAACCATCCCCTCGCTTTTCCGGGAAAACAGAAGTATTGGTTTTCGTGATACCGGCTACCCGGGCCATCACATTGGATGTCGCCCACGGCGAACCTCCCATATTCTTGTATGCCTTGGTCTCGGTGACAGTAGCAGTAGGCCCGATGGCATATACATTCTTCGTGGCACCGCCAATAATACCGGATTCCTTGATTTGGCGGTCAATCCATTGATCCATATTTCCGAAAGGAATCATCTCTACCTCGTGCTGCTGTGCAGAAACTGCTCCGCAACAGAGCATGGCAGACAGCATTCCCAATATACGAACTTTCTTTTGAATCATTTCTCTCATTAATAATTGACAATCATTATAAATCGTACTTCCACTGTTCCAGCGCAAAATTCCAGTTATCCTGAACCAACTGCACTGTACGCTCATCATACTTGTATTTATTCTTCTTATATCCTTTCTTTCCGCCTACATACTTTTCAATATCAGCACGTGCCTCTGCAAAGCCCGGAATGGACAAAGCCTTGTAGAT
>VOFJ01001084.1_pt1 | contig 36019 bp, 46 predicted proteins | sample 5384081 | NCBI WGS metagenome assembly VOFJ01 (sample SAMN12384729, study PRJNA508395) | human gut metagenome | isolation source: healthy gut I | host: Homo sapiens
ATATCCGTGACACAGCTTTGTGGACGTTGTGGGGATTGGATTCTTCATTTTTGCAGGCAGATGGATAAGGAAACTGATTGGTTATATGTTATTTAGATTTTGCAGGATAATTTTGGGAAAGGTAATCGATGTAAGCAGGGGTTTAATAAAAGTCCCGGGAAAAGTTTCATACCCATGGGATTAATGAAGACATACTATTAGAGCTCAAATTTCAGTTTGTAGGGAGGTCTTCCCTTTGAAGTGAGTGGCCGATGGTTTTGTTTTTGATAGCTTCGGCTTGGATGTTGGGATTGATCTTTTATTGGCAACACTATTTGGTACATAAAGAAAAGCGGATCCGGCAGCATGAGGAATTGAATATTCAGACTGTGAATCACGATATGAAGTCACCGGTTGGAATTGCCGGGACATACTTAGTTTGGGTGACTGGGAGGATAAGCGGTTTGATTCTCAGAAACAGCAAAAAATTTCCAGTAGCAGGAAGCCATCGGACGTTTGAAATTTTGAAAAAGATGTCGGTAAAACTGGTGAATGAGAGGGGATTGGTATTGAACTATGAGGTATTTGAATTAATGGTATTGGTAACAGGAAGTATGGAGAAGTATAGAAGGAGAGATTCCGGATCGGAAGCAGTACGGTTTTCGGTTTTATGTAGGCTGAAGGAGATCCGATGACGTAGCAGATCGCTTGCAATTGGACGATGCGTTAGAATTTACTCCGGAATGCGGTGAAATATTCCAGAGAAGGAGGTCGGGATTGTGGTCGGATGTGTCAGGGACGAGATTATGGATTTTGCTTGTAAGGATAATGAACACATGATTGAAAGCAGATCAGAAACATATGTTCGAGACGGGCTATCGTTCGCCTTCGGTGGAAACGCAGGACGGAGGAACAGGACTGATTGAGCTTTGTTAAAATGGTGATGTCGGCACATGGAGGAAGAATAGTCTACCGGACCCGGGAAGGAGGGGGAAGCCGTTTTGTCTTGGATCATGAAAAAGTAAACAGAGATGACAACGATTCATTTATTATATGTGGATGATGAGAAACTGGTTGAATGCAGTCGGACAGATCTTGCAAACCGGGGAGTTTTTGTCGTAGATACGGCCACCGACGGGAAATGGCGTTGCAGAAAATGGCTGAACAGCGGTATGATATGATTCTGCTGGATGTTCGCTTGAAGGGAAGAAAACGGTTGGGAATCGGTACGTAGATTTAAGCAGGTCCAACGGGAGGTGGCTGTAGTGTTGTTTACTGGATTATGAAGTGGAGAGGTTGACCGATGTTTTTGGGGTCGGTGTAGAAGATTATTTGGAAAAAGCAGTGATATCGGGATATTAGCCAACCGATTAAAGGCCTTACATTATCGTTTTGTGAAAGTCGGGAACAACAGGAGTGTTACCGGATTGCTTCCTGAAGTATTTTTTCGTGTGAATGCCGGAATTTTGGTTGTAAAGGGGAAAGAACGTTATCTGAAATCGAATGAAGCTTGTCTTTTGAAGTTATTGTGTCGGAAAATGGGAACGGTGGTGAAGATCGAAGAGAGTTGTATGCAGGAATTTGGGGAAAAGCTATACTCTTCGATTCTAAGGATAAAGCACTCCGGAATCTTGTATCAGAGTTGAGAAAGACCTTGGAAGGTACTGGGTTAGAGATTAGAAATAAACGATTTGCAGGATATTATTTGAAGGAGAATAAAAAAACGGAATTTATTCCCCAGTCAGATTGCTGATTGGGGGAATATCGGTTCTGTGCATAAACGAGCGGTCGGAGGATTCGCGGACGATCAGTTCGCTGTTGATCACTTCCTCGCGGATTTGTGCATGTTTGGCGTCGAGGATTTGTTCGAAAAGAAGCTCGGCAAGCCGTTTCGCCGATCTTTTCGGGAAATTGGTTGATGGTGCTGACCGAAGGGGTCATATATCGGGAACGTTTGCTGTTGGAGAAACCGGAAAACAGCTACTTCTTCCGACATTTTCAATCCTTTTTCTTTTATTTGCTTCGATTGCTCCGATGGCCATATCGTCATTGATTCGAAAATGGCATCCGGCATATTTTTCATATTCAATAACCGTTGAGTGGCCTCTTTGGCTGCTTTACGGAGAAGTCTTCACATCTGACGATGTAGTCGGTATTGATTTCCAGTTTGTTCAGCGTCATGGCTTTCAGATACCCTTTCATCCGGTTCTTCCCGATAGAAAGTTGTTCCGGGCCGGTTAGCAGGGCGATTCTTCTGGCTCCGCCATGGATGAGATGTTGTACGATTTTGAAAGCAGCATCGGCATCGTCGGCAACGACTTTAGAGACATCCAGTTCTTTCGCAGTCCGATCGAATAATACCAAAGGCACGCCCATATCCTGAATCTGTTTGATATGTTCGTACGAAGTGGTGGCTTTAGAAATAGACAGAATGATTCCATCACAACGGTTGGTCAGAAGATGCTTACTTTTTCGAAAGTTACATTGTATCCAGTACATTGTATCCGTATTTATCGGCAACATCCTCTATCTTTTGACAACGGTGGCGGAAAAAAAGGTATTCACAATCTGAGGCACCACCACGCCGATCGTGTTACTTTTTTGTGAGTCTTTAAAGCCACTGCTATGGGATTGCCTTTGTAGCCCAGTTCTTTGGGCCAGGGCCTGCACGGTTTTTTACGGGTTTGTTGGCTGATCTCAGGATTATCTTTTCAGCGCCCGTGACACTGTAGATACAGAGATATTTAGTTTTTTCTGCTAAGTCTTTGATTGTGATGGCTTTTCTGTGTCATATTCCTAAGTTTTAATGTTTATTTTTTTTTCTTCTTGTTTGAGTTTAGGATAAGCGATTCGGGAATGGTAGATGTTAGTCAGCATTTCGATAAATACCTTTTCACCGTTGCAAATGTCCTTTAAAAGTGATGTCTGCATTGGCATAGCGCCCGTGTCCCAGCTGCCCGTCGTGATGATATTGTTGACTACTTTCGTGATATTTTTCGGTCTTGTCGACCAGCGTACGGAGACTGCTTCTACGGCATCGGCCATCATAACTGCGGCAATACTCCCGGCTGACCGGATCCGGTCCGTCATAAGTGAACAGCGATTCGTCGATTTCCCGGTCAGGATATTTGTTTTTAAAAAGAATTGTAGAAGTATTTTTTACCTTTGCTTTTTCCGTGATGGGTACGGATAAAGTTGATAATACCTTTCGGGGCAAATTATACTTCTTGGCCATTTCGACTCCTTTGGACATGGTCGATGATGTGCTGGGCACCGAATTCACACTGGTCGTGGGTTGATTCCCCTGGCTTTGATTTTCGATAAAAAGATCGGATCGAATGTTTTACCGATATCGTGATAAAGAGCACCGGTACGGGTGAGCAAAGGATTCCCGCCGATCCGGTAAATAGCTTCCTCGGCCAGATTGGCGACCATCAGCGAATGCTGGAAGGTACCCGGAGCTTTCTTGGTCAGGTTGCGCAAGGCCGGATGATTCGGATTCGAGAGTTCGATCAGTGTGATTTCGGAGGTATAACCGAAAATCCGTTCAAAGATATAGATCACCGGGTAAGTGAGTGTCAGTAGCAGGCAATTGATGGCCAGCCAGATCAGCGCAAACAAGTGGGTACCGCGGATCTCGCCTTCCTGGGTCAGGATAAAGGCCATATATACGAGTGTATAGGTGATAAAAATCAGAAATATAGACAGGATCAGCTGACTACGCCGTTGCAGGTGCGACAGACTGAATATGGCTACAATGCCGGCTGTGACCTGCATGAAAGCGAACATGTAACTGTTGGGGGCATAGTAGGAAATCAGCAGCGTACTGCTCAGCAGAAGATACAAAGCCGAACGGCTACCGATCAGGATGTTTACGATGATGATGATGAAAAACAATATCGGTACCGCAAACATATTGATACTCTGATGATATCCCAGACTACCGAGCATAATGGTGGCTAGAAATAAACCGTAAAGGAATATAAATTCCCGGTTGTTGTAGAAAATCCGTTTTTGGAATAGTAGAAAAAATGGAAAATACCAGCAGGGCTACCAGCACCAAAAGGAATTGACCGCCGATAGTCCGCATATAAGTTTCGGTAGATCCCAGATTATTCTGGTATTCGGTTTTGAGGGAATTCAGTATCTTTACCTTTTCGGGAGTAACCAGTTCACGCTTGGTGATGATAATATCGCCTTGTTGCACCATGCCTTCTGTGAGACTGATACTTTTCAGGTGGTTCAGGTGTTCGATCGTTGTTTTCGAGGCGTCGAATTCCAGGTTTGGCTGCAAATAGTTGTTCAGGTTCAGGCTTAGAGAATATTTTCCCGTACCGATTTCGGAAAATGGAGTTGGTCGATTGCCTGGCTTAAATCCCGAATAAGCCTTTTTCAAGGTATATACCTGATCGAATTCTACGGTATGCCCGATATTGTTCTCGACGATTTTAATGGTTTTTACTTTCCTGGCATCCAACTCTTCGGCAATTGCAGGATGCCCGGCCGTATAGATGTCTTTGAGCCGGTCGGTCAGTTTATTCAGGGGAGCCGGAAGTCGTTTCATTGCGGAAAGCATGCAGGGCTGTCCTGAATTTACCGGTTTGCAGATCGGCCGTATTCGTATTTAAGATAAAAATCGGACTTTGTTCCTGTACTAATTTTTTCCCGTTCTTCCTGTAATTCGTCTTCTGTTTTATGGATCGGAAAATCGAAAGGAGCCGTCAGGGGTTTCGTATCTCCAGGGCATACCTTTTGATATTCATACTGGAAACTACCGACTTTGGGGAATAAATATACCGTGATTACACAAATCGAGAGTATAATCAATAATCTGAAAAAGGCATTTAAACGACGTTTTAATTTTTGTCGGACATAGAGGTACACAATAGCCATTATACAGGGGCTAAAGATATGAAATTATTGGAGAAAAATCGGAAACCTTCGGAAATTTGTTTTGAGAGGAAAAAGTACATTCAGTTTGCCGGGATTCATTGGTGCTTGTTGAGAAAAAACCTGAGGCTCTGTTTAGAAAAATTGTCTCAACGGAATCTCAGATTCTCTCAGCAATTTTTATTGAATACCGTTGGTCTCGATTTCGGTGCTGACCTTTTTAAGCAGGCCTTGTAATACTTTGCCCGGTCCGATTTCCAGGAAAGAGGTAGCTCCGTCGGCAATCATATTTTTCATGATCTTGTCCATCTGACCGATGCGGTCAATTGGGCGATCAGGTTTTCCTGAATCTTAGCCGGATCGGTATAAGGTTGGGCATCTACATTCTGATAGATCGGGCAGACCGGGGTTGAGAAACGGGTGTTTTTAATGGCTGTTTCCAGTTCCTGGCGTGCCGGTTCCATCAACGGAGAGTGGAAGGCACCTCCGACTTTAAAGGCAATACACGTTTCGCTCCGGCTTCGGTCAGTTTCTGGCAAGCGGTCTCGATTCCTTTGTTGCTACCTGAAATAACGATTTGCCCAGGACAATTGTAATTAGCTGGAACCACCACTTCGTCGATCTCTTTACAGATCGCTTCTACTTTTCGTCGGCCATTCCGATCACTGCGGCCATGGTAGAAGGATTGGCTTCGCAGGCTTTTTGCATCGCCAGCGCTCTGGCGTGTACCAGGCGTAATCCGTCTTCGAAAGATAAAGCTTTGGCAGCGACCAGGGCTGAGAATTCTCCCAGGGAATGTCCCGCTACCATATCCGGTTTTTCTTTCAATGATTTTGCAAGAATCACCGAGTGAAGGAATATCGCCGGTTGAGTTACTTTGGTTTGTTTCAGGTCTTCGTCGGTGCCGTTGAACATCAGATCCGTAATGCGGAATCCCAATATTTCGTTCGCTTTTTCAAATAATTCTTTTTGCTTCGGGTGAGTTTTCATACAAATCCTTGCCCATTCCTACGAATTGAGCTCCCTGTCCCGGGAAAACAAATGCTTTTTTTCATACTCGTTTTGTTTATTTCTTAATGAAACTTATTACTGATCAGCCGGATGAATTCCTCCCGCGTGGCGAGTTTCTCGAATGCGCCGCTGAAGTCGGAAGTCGTTGTTACCGAGTTTTGTTTTTGAACGCCCCGCATCATCATACACATGTGCTGTGCTTCGATCACCACGGCAACGCCCAGGGGGTTGAGGGTGTTCTGGATGCAGTTCTTTATGTCGTTTGTCAATCTTTCCTGTACTTGCAGTCTTCTGGAAAAAGCTTTCCACTACCCGTGCTATTTTGCTTAGCCCGGTGATGTATCCGTTCGGGATATACGCCACGTGAGCCTGCCCGATGAAAGGCAACATATGGTGTTCACACATGGAATAGATCTCGATGTTTTTCACAATAACCATCTGGCGGTAATCTTCTTTGAAAAGTGCCGACCGCAGAATTTCCTCCGGATTCTCGTGATACCCCCCTTGTCATAAATTGCATGGCTTTTTGCCACACGGTAGGGAGTTTTACCAAACCTTCCCTGTCGGGGTCTTCGCCCAGCAGTTTCAGTATTTCTTTATAATGGTAACTTAATTGTTCGGTCTTTGTTTTATTGTAGTATTCTACTTTGTGGTAGAATTCTTCGCAGTCGTTCAATTCCGTGTATTTCATTCAAACTCTCTTTTATATGCTTGATTTATCATTCGTGTCGGTAATGAAAAACCCGGTACAAAGTAAAATATAATAATCGAGAATTGAAAATCGGGGAACAGGAATTTCATGGACCGGGTTTTTTGTTCATGTTTTATCATGAATTTATTTTCACGTGGAAATATCGGCAGGCGGAGAACCTGGTGCCGGTTTCGTTGCAGAAGAAAATGTACACGTGCGCCTTTTTTCCGATGGATTCATCGAGGGTAAATTCTCCATGCAGCTCTCCGCGTCTTCCTTTTTACCTGGCTGGTGACCCGGGGGATACGGGAATCGTTGTCATATAATACCCCTATTTGTAATCTGTCCGTTCCGGATACGGTTTTCCACATCCGTTCTTCTTGCCATGTGACCTTTGAACAGAGGACCTTCCCCGCTTACTTCCAGATTCCTGGGGAGAGGTAAAGTGCCGTCCGTGAACATGAAATTCCCGAAATCGGCGATTTGGCCTTCCTCCCCGAAGCAATGGAAGTTTCTTGAGAAAAAACACGTTCGGGGCGTGTCGTCCCACTGTTTTTGCCACGGCCCGCCAGATTTCGGGCGACACTTGTTTGGCAAACGTCATGTAAAAAACTTGTACTGCCTTGAAGCGTATCGCTACGGCCTGCTGTTTGGGGTGCGTCCCTCGGTTTCCCATTTCCGTTTTTTGCCGGGAATGGCATAACGCCGGACGTATGTGTTATTACCCCTCGCGTTGGGTGTTCACAGGCACCCCGTACGTTTTGTCATCCGCATTACAATAGGCGAGGTCTTCCATAGCCGTGTTCTCAAACATGATTTTTTTGAAGTCGAAGTGTTGTACGTGGCGGTGATGTCCGGTTCCGTGAGCGATCCTTGTGCACATTGCAGCTGTTCGTAGTCCACGGTCAGCGTATCGTCTTCCTGCGTGCAAGTTTCCTTATTCAAGGACATGAAGGCGTTTGCCGGCGAATCAGAAATTTTCCCTGCGGACAAACTTTTGCGCGCCATATTCTCGCATTCTCGTATGTAGTAAGAGATCTTACCGATATGTCCCCCGATAGTTCGCGATCGGATCTGAGCTTATTCTAGCCATAACTTTAAAAAATTAAACTGTTAATAATACATTTTTCCCTCCAACTCACCTGGATGGGATTTACATACGGTATCTTACTACATGGGGGCTGGAATTTGCACTTTACGGGAGAAAAATGCAGAGAAGTTGAAAATATTTTGTAGTGTGCAGGTAGATAGATGGGTAATCGTAGAATTGAACGTGCGTTTGGGGAATTGGTGGAATAGAAATGTTGTATAAATTTTCTTCTATAGAAAATTTTTTCTATAGAAGAAAATTTATACAAGATAATTTGTATATTTGTCAGTAAGTTTAATTAAGTGATAACTATGTGTATATCAAATAGAATAGGACCTCCGGTCGAGGGACGGATTTTTTTGGGAGAACAAGAGATACGTCACGCTAACAAGTTGTTAGATTCAGGACATTCATTATTGTTATCGGCGCCGCGTCGTATTGGTAAATCTTCATTGGCGAAGCGATTGATCGCGAAAAAAATGTGCGTGGGCTGGAAGTGTGTGTATATCGATCTTGAGGAAGTTACCACGGAAGAAGGTTTTCTTCATATGGTCGTGGCGGCTTTTGCAAAAAGTGGTGTTTGGAAACAAATTACAACAGGGATTTCGAAAGGTTTAACGGTTTTGTTTGAAGGTGTTGAAAAATGTCGATAGGACCTGTAGATATAAAAATTCAGTCGAAACGAGGAACGGGAGGAACTTTACAAGAATTTGAAGGAGTTGATCGATCACGAGCAAGACACCTTTATCGTGATTGACGAGTTGACGTTATTCCTTGGCATTCTTAGCAAGGCTTCGGGTGGGCAGGAGAAAGTGGCGTTTATTTTGAATTGGTTGAGAAGTCTGCGACAAATAAGCCGGACGAAAGTGCGTTGGTTATTTTGTGGTTCTGTCGGTCTTCGTAATTTCACGTCTAATCTCAATTTAGGGGTACACTATAAATGATTTGACCGAGTTTAGTTTGGACGAATTGACTCGTGAAGAGGCGCACGGGTTGTTGCAACAATTGTGTGCCTCCGAACAAATGAGTATGGATGGCGTGTTAATTGATTACACGTTGAATAAGTTATTGTGGAATATCCCTTATTTTATCCAGATTATATTCGCTGAATTGCTCGAGTTGTATGATGACGAAAAAAGCGATGACCGCGGAAAGTATCGACATTGCGTACAATAAGTTGGTGTCGGAGAATTATTTGACGACATGGTCCGAAAGATTGGTCGAGTATGGCGAATTGGAAATACCGGCACGGCAGATTTTGAAATCTCTTTCTTCCAATCCAGCCGGGTTAAGTCGTGAAACTTTTTGCTGAACATGTTGATGACCGGGCAAGAGAGTTCACGAGTCGGGGGACATGGATTATCTGTTGAGTAAAGTGTTGAGAATGTTGGAAAACGATGGCTACATCATGAAAAAAGGAGGCTGTTCGGGTATTCCGTTCCCCCGTTGTTGAGAGATTATTGGTTCAATACCTTTGTTCAATGATTGTAAAATATGAGTACGCGAAAGACGAGTATATTATACCAGACGCCGCGGTTTTACGCGTGGGATGCAAAACAAGCGATTGCGGTTAACGAGGATATTTTTTCTTCGATTTCCGACTATCTCTCTAAAGAGAGAACCGAAAAAGACGGCACAGCCCTATCTGGTGATAGGGGAGGCAGGGAGTGGTAAAACCTATCTTCTTAAAAAGATTATTGAACGCTATCGAAAAAAGATAATCGTTTAGCTTTATTCCCTGTATTGATGGATGCCAAGGCGTTGTTTTCTTCCGAGGATATTTGGATGCGTTGCGCGAAACGCTTGAATCTTGCCACTTCGTCTGGCAATGTTTTCGATGATCTCGTCTCGTGGCAGGTTCACCATGCTTGTCGGATTGTTTTGTTTGTTGATAATATCCAGTATTATTTCCAGCGAACGGATGACGCCGGGCATTACAATCTAAGAGGCAAGCTGAACAAAGCCGGGGCACCCGTGTTGATCGCTACAGCCAATGAGGTTTCCTCGTTTTTCACGGACTACAAGTCTGCCTTTTTCGACGGTTTCAAGGTTTTGTATATCCGTCCTGTCGGTGAGCGTGAAATTGATTCCGTGTTGGGACAAGACGTTGAGCGGGGGGGCGTTTCGCCCGCCTTTGGGAATATGTGCCAAGGACTATCCGTTCCTTGCTCGTCGTGTCCGGTATCGTGGCATCATCCGCGAATGCTGACGTGGATTTGGAGAAATTGGTCGACTGTTTTCACCTCTATTATCAAGCCAAATATGATGCGTCGGTCATTCAGATTCAGCGCTTGCTGTCGGTATTGGCGATGGCGGACGAGGGGTTGGCATTGAAAGAAATCAGGGAAATGACAGGACAAGAGAACGGGCAAATATCTCCGTATTTGAAAATGATGGCAGATCAAAAAATCGTGGAGAGAATGGCGAAAAACCAACGAGGGGCGAAATACCGGATAATCGATCCGTTGTTCCGCTTGTGGTTGAATCGTAACGTGTTATAAACGGAGGATTGCCGAAAGTGTCCGGCAACCCCTCGTTATTTTACATCATCCCGCACAGCCGGGCGAGCAATTCCGGCGTGGGCAGTTTATCCGAAGCTTGGTATTGGAAATGGCTCGTGAACAGCACCAGCGTACCCTTCAGGTTGGTTTCCAACAGGCAATCGTGGTTCACCCGGTCCGGGTGGTCTATCAGCCCTGTAATGCGGCAGAACTCGCCGCAGGGGAGTGCTTCAGGTGTTCGCAGCGGTATCCCATCCAGATATTTTCATCCGCTTTTGCTTCCTTGCCCCAGAAGCACCATGAACCTTTTGTTCTTCACCATGATCAGCCGCGGGCGCACCACTTGCTCGATGAAAAGCTGGCTCAACCGCAAATTCTCCGCGACGAGTTCAAGCCCTTTCGGGTCTTTGCAAAACTTCCACACGGTATTCTGATCCGTTTCCGGAAATTCAGCAAATCCATGTACGCCACTTCCCGCTTGTACGCGTCCGGGGAAAAGCTTGTCGAAAGCCAGGAAATAACGGTCTTCCCCGCCTTCCACGATTCCTTGATACTCGTACTCGCACACGAAATCCTCCCGTGCCGGGTCCCCCTGCCGGAACGACGGGTTCATCCCCGTCACCAGAATCCGGTGTGCTTTTCTCTATCTTCGGGTAGCAAATGCCCCGTCCGAGGATGGTGTTCAACTCTTCGGACGTCATTTGTCTTTTGTATTTATTCAAATTTGTAGTAATCTCTCTTTTAACATGATTGTGAAATTTACGTTGTTAATTTTGTAATGCTGTTGTTGAATGATATTGATTTGTCAAAATTCAACTTCAACGATACTGTTGATATGTCCATTGAAAAGTTTCTGGTAAATAGAACTAGTTCCAAGAGGTACTTCAAAGTTTTGCTTTGTTGCCGTGGAAAATCCAAAAGCGTCACGGCACGAAAGACTATTAGGATTTGTTATTTTTTATTTGAACTTTATTAAAGGATAAGCCAACAAAAATATTAAATTGACTATTATAAATGCTAAAGGCGAGTTCTCCAATATAAGTGATGCTTTCCCCTAAAATAAGATTATTATAACGACTCGTTGCATTATTATTTTTAGCAAACGCACCGCTTCCAATAATTTTAACTTTATTAGGAATAATCAAATCTCCACTGAAATCATTATCGCTAAATGCTAAACTTCCAATATAAACAACGTTTTGAGGGATAATAAGTGAACCTGTGAGGTTTGCATTTGCAAATGCACCTGTTGGTATAGTGTCTAATTCTGCGTTAATTTGTAACGTCTTTTTTATATAAAGAACCAACAATATGAAAAAGCATTTTTTCCCTATTCTTTGAATATTAGCAGGAATAATTAGATCCCCTTTAACATTATGACAAGCCTGGAATGCACTAGGTCCAATTTCTTTTATTCCGGAACCTAATGTCAATGTACCATCAAAGTTAGAATGTTGAAATGCACATTCTCCGATAAATGTTGTCGTGTTTGGAATAATAATATTCCCTCGTAAATTATAAGTACTTGCAAATGCATTATTCTCAATGTGTTCAATGGAATTGGGTATAATTAAAGAAGTTATTTTACTATTATCAAATGCATGAGCTCCGATTCTTTTTACGGTTGGAGGAATGTCTATGGATATAATCGAACTCTTATAAAATGCATAATCGGGAATCTCTATTAAGTTTGATGGTAAAATTATGGAGAAGTTTTCATGTAAATTTTCAGTATTTGCAAATACATATTCTCCAATATATTCAACAGAATTAGGAATAATTAAAGAAGTTATTTTACTGTTGTCAAATGCATGAGCTCCAATCCTTTTTACGGTTAGTGGAATGTCTATGGATATAATCGAACTCTTATAAAATGCATAATCGGAAATTTCTATTAAATTTAATGGTAAAATAACTGTAGAAATAGTTGGATTTTCGATAACGGAATTATAGAAAGCATTGGAAGGTATTGTAACATCTGTTAATCCACTCAAATCAACACGTTTTAGAATGGGTAATGTGTTGAGAAAATCATAGTCAGTTTTATTTAAAGAACCGGTAATTGTTATTTCTTCTATCAAATTTATACTTTCTACAGGTATTAATTGACTGAGAGTTCCGGGAACAGATACATGGAAAACATCGTTCATGGATTTTGATTGTTGGGTAATCAATATTGATTCTGAATACATTCTGTATTGATCTTGTAGAAAGTATAGTTGCGGAACGTTCTTCAACGTTTTCATTGGGTTGTACGACAAAGGAAATGACTTCGTCCCGCATGGAACTTCTACTGGTTGGCGCCAAAACTTAACCACGATTTTGCTTCGTCCGGAATGTTTATTATATATTCGATATTCGTTGTAAGTTCGACATCTACTATTCCTCCTTCATATCCCACGGAATAATTTTTTTGTTGTTATGCTAATAATTCCGTTTATAAAATTAATAGAACGTATTACGGTATTTCCTTTATCATTTGAAATTAAGACTAGAACTTCACTATCTACAATATCATTTGGAGTCGTAATTTCAATTTTTCCTTGAGAGTAATCTATTGTGTTTATGAGTGCGCGATAACCATCTTGTGCTATTGCCTTTATTATCGTGTTTTTGTCAGAACCAATTAACTTGTAACCAATGATATAAGTTGTATGGGGGAGGCACATATATCTTTAGATATATCGAATTGGATAGAAAGCGGTTTGTATTTGGGAATAGAAATTGTTGTTTGATTACCGGTTAATGTTATGTACACGTAATCGTCATCTTCGGTTATTTCTTGGAAGAAATTTCCCTCGCTTTCCCCTGTCGCTTTCCCTAATTGTTTCCAACTGTTTTCATTGTCATACGAAACGTACCAGTATCCCCCTTCTATTTTTAAAAAGAGGGGTAATTCCGTTTTGTCCGGGCTTGCCTTCCTCTCCCGCTTCTCCACTTTCTCCGTCAGTTCCTTCTGCCTTGACTTTTTTGGTTATTGTTATCTAAAAGCCAAGTGCCGTTCAGCGTCAGTAATAGATACCGTCCGTGTCTTGTCTTATCCCGATAACAGGAGTTATTCCATCTTCCCCTTTATCTCCGGTAGCTTGTCCTAGGAGGCTCCAGTTTGTCCGTGGTCAAAGGACACGAACCAGTTCCCGAGTTCGATTTTGAATTGTGGCGTGATGCCTGCTGCCCCTTGTTGCCCTTGATCTCCGGTAGCTTGTCCTACATCTTCCCACGAGGCGCCATTGTCCCACGAGATCAGCCATCTGCCGCTTTCTATCTTTAATTTAGGTGTGATGCCTGCCACACCCGGTAATCCTTGATCGCCCGTGGCTTGTCCGGCATCCTCCCACGTGCTGCCGTTATCCCGTGATACCATCCACCTGCCGTTTTCAATTTTGAATCGTGGGGTAATGCCATCTTCTCCTTTTTTTCCCGTCTTTCCCGTGGTAGATGGTGATCGGTCGGTTTTTCATGAACGTAATCGTGTATCCGATGGTGTTGCCTCCTTCCGTGATGGGGGGTAACCCCGTGATGTAATCATTTTGTTGCAGCGCACTGACGATTGTCTGCATAGACGAGATGTTTGTGTTCATCTGTGCGCACAACTTTTCGAGGGAGGTGAGCCTCCCGTCTAAATCTGCGATTTGGTCACGTAACTCACTGTCATCGAAATCGTCCTTGCAGCCTGCCAAAGCAACGCATAGGACCGGGAGCCATACCAAGTGCCGGCACTTGAAAAAAAAAATAAGTAAATAAATTCCACATACAACCATGCTTTTTGTCACCCCGATTCCCTGAAGGTAAATTATATAAAAAAGGAAATAGCGTGGGAACTCTCAGTTTATCCTCTTTTAGGTATCGCCAAACACCTTTGCAGAAATAAACAGTCACCCCACGCTAAACCATATATAGTGTAGATGACTATATGGCAAGCATGAGCGTTTGTACCGTTTATCCTTCTGCATAAAATTGGCGATTTTAAAAAGAGAGGATAAAACTAAACGCCTTTCATTAAATTGTTTTTCGTCTCGATTGCTCTAAACGACTTACAAATATAAAGAATAATTAGCATTTTACAAACACTCACTGGGGTGACCATATTACAAATTTATAGTAAACGTTGGAATAAAAAGAATGAAACAGAGTATTTTTTGACTCTATGCTGATGTGAAATACGGCTATTCCCTTGCTCTTTCAGTTGTCACGAGCGTACGAATTCCCGTGCATCTGCCTGTCATGTATTGTATGATGCGATAGATGATCGAAACATGATCAGTAGGTGATCGATAGGTGTTTCCCGGAAGGGGAAAAAATAAGGAAAGGAGAAATGTTGAATTTTTCGGCGTGATAATGTGTATATTTCCCGAAAAAATATATCTTTAGCAAATTAAAAATTTATTATGGAATGGTTGATCGTATTGATGCTGATTCTGATCGGGGCAATCCTGGTGGTATTGGAGATTTTGGTTTTACCGGGGATTAATGTCGCTGGAATTCTGGGATTTATCAGTATTATTGCCGGAGTATATTTCGGATACGCGTATTATGGCGGAGTGACGGGCCATCTGATTTTGGCGGGTACGGTTGTCTTCGGTTTCGGGATGACCTGGTATGTCCTTCGGACAAAAACCTGGAAAAGGCTGAGCCTGGATACCCGTCTGGAAGGGACGGTAGAGGGATTGGGGATTCGGTTAAGGCCGGAGATTGCGGAGAGACGTTAGGACGCTTGGCACCTATGGGAAATGTAAAATTGGGGGATATGGTCGTGGAAGCCGAATCCAGATCGGGCTATATCGATGCCCATCGTCCGGTCGAGGTCGTTAAAGTATTGAGAAATAAAGTAATTGTACAATTAAAAACAGTTTGAAATGGAAAACAGCAGTGTTATTTTGTTGGTGGTCGCCATAGCCGGAGGATTGTTCCTGTTATGGATTATTTTGTATCTGATTCCTGTCGGTTTGTGGTTCCAGGCATTAGTATCGGATGTGAAAATATCTTTATTACAATTGGTGTTGATGCGTTGGAGAAAAGTGCCGCCTACGGTGATTGTCAGTGCAATGATCGAGGGGAAAAAGGCAGGTATCGAATTATACCGGGATTTGCTGGAGGCCCATTATCTGGCCGGAGGCCATGTGGCCCAGGTGGTGCATGCTTTGGTATCTGCTTCGAAAGCCAATATCGATCTGACTTTTCAGATTGCAACTGCTGTGGATCTGGCCGGTAGGGATGTATTCGAAGCAGTACAAATGAGTGTAAATCCGAAAGTGATCAATACACCTCCGGTTACGGCTGTCGCTAAAGACGGTATCCAGTTGATCGCTAAAGCGCGGGTGACTGTCGGGCCAATATCAAGCGTTTGGTCGGTGGTGCCGGTGAAGAGACGGTGCTGGCCCGGGTAGGAGAAGGGATCGTGTCGTCGATCGGTTCGTCGGAATCCCATAAAGCGGTGATGGAAAATCCGGATTTTATCTCCAAAGTGGTGTTGGATAAAGGTTTGGATTCCGGTACGGCTTTTGAAATCCTTTCCATCGATATTGCCGATATCGATGTGGGTAAAAATATCGGGGCAGGTTTACAAATCGACCAGGCCGAAGCTGATCTGAAAATCGCTCAGGCGAAAGCGGAAGAGAGGAGGGCGATGGCTGTGGCCAGAGAACAGGAAATGAAAGCATTGGCCCAGGAGATGAAAGCGAAGGTGATCGAAGCCGAAGCCAATGTGCCTCTGGCGATGTCGGAAGCCTTCCGTTCCGGTAATTTAGGCGTGATGGATTATTATCGCATGAAAAAATATAGAAGCCGATACACAAATGCGGGAATCGATCGCAAAACCGGCTGATGGTTCAAAAAAAAAGAAACCGGATAAGATCGGATGATGAGAAAAACGTAAAATTTCGGTTGAGATCAATCGTTTGGTATAGAGTGACCATTGGAAAACAAAATTCCTTTGGTCACTTTGGGTATTGAAAAACACTACCGGGCAGATCGCGCAGATTATAGCGGGAAGCCATTGCTTCGCCGTAGGCTCCGCAGGAATGGATAGCGATGAGATCTCCCCGGCGGGTTTCGTTTAAGACGACGTCTTTCCCGAAACAGTCGGCAGATTCGCATATCGGTCCTACCACGTCGTATTTCTCTTCGGGTCGGTCGGAGCTGATATTTTCTATCTTGTGAAAGGCCTGATAAAGGGCCGGGCGCAACAGATCGTTCATGCCTGCATCGAGGATTACGAATTTTCTGTTTTTCCCTTCTTTGACGTACAATACTTTAGAGATCAGATCTCCGCAGTGTGCGACGATCGAGCGTCCCAATTCGAAATGAATCTGCTGATGAGGTTCCGGTTCGAAAAATCGGGCGAAAGTGGCAAAGTAAGATTGGAAATCGGCAATGGGTTTTTTCGTACGGTTCGTTGTAGTCGATCCCTAACCCTCCGCCGAAATTGATATGGGGCAGAAGGAGTCCGCGTTCTTTCATCTGCCGTTGGATCTCATTGGCCCGGATACACAATCCCCGGAAAACGGTCATGTCGGTGATTTGAGAACCGATGTGAAAATGCAGACCGATGAGTTCGATCTGTTTTAATTTCGCTACTTCCGTGATGACATGTTCCAGATCGTACAAATAAATACCGAATTTGTTTTCTTCGATACCTGTGGTGATATAGTGATGGGTATGGGCATCGACATTGGGATTGATGCGAAGGGCGATCCGGGCTTTTTGCCCAGCCGGGCCGCAATCCCGTCGATCACCTGTATTTCCGGCAGGGACTCACAGTTGAAACAAAAGATATCGTGCTGTAAAGGCAAGTTCTATCTCCGCATCGCTTTTTGCCGACACCGGCATATACAATCGTATCGGCCGCGAAGCCGCATTCCAGTGCCTGCCGGATTTCATTTCCGCTGACACAGTCCGCTCCCAGTCCCTGCTGGCTGATCAGTCGCAGTAACACCGGATTGGCGTTAGCTTTGACGGCATAATGAACCCGGTAACCGTAAGGGGCTGATCCGGACTTTGCCGCTTGTACTGTTTTTTTTCAGTAGCTCTAAATTATAGTAATAGAAGGGCGTCGGTGTTTGAACCGGTATCTGAGATAACTGCATAGTAAAGTGTGTTGTTGCTGAGTGAACTATTTTCAATGCTGAAGATCTTCCAGTTTATGACTGAGGTCTGTCATGGCTTTTTTCTTGTCTTCTTCTTTTACCAGAACCGAGATATTTGTGCGCTGCCACCGTAAGAGATCATCGGAGCGGAACTTCTTCGAGGGCTTTCAGTACCTGGGCTCCCAGTCCGGATTTACCGGCTGAAAAAATCGCCGACGATACACATACGATCGCCATATTGCGGTCGACCTCGATCGTGCCGTATTTTTCCAGATCTTTGAGGATTTCTTCCAGATGTTCCGTACAGTCGATAGTCAGAGAGACTGCCACTTCAGAAGTTGCGATCATATCGATCGGGGTCTTCCAGGCTTCGAATACTTCGAATACTTTCCGGAGGAAACCATAGGCCAAGCAGCATATTGGTCGATTTGATCTTAATCGCGGTAATCCCGCTTTTTGGCAGCGACGGCTTTCACATTTTTGGCCGGACTGTCTTCGGTGATCAGTGTACCTTCGTCGTCGGGGCATAAGGTGTTTTTCAGGCGTACCGGGATATTTTCTTTTTCGCCGGTTGTACGCTGGACGGGTGAAGGATCTTCGCCCCGAAATAAGCCAATTCGGCAGCTTCGTCGAATGACAGATGCCGGATAGCCTTCGTCCCTTCGACGATACGGGGATCATTGTTATGAAAACCGTCGATGTCCGTCCAGATCTGGATCTCTTTCAGCCTTGATGGCTGCCCCTACCAGTGCGGCGGAATAGTCGCTGCCTCCTCTTTTTCAGGTTGTCGATTTCGCCGTAAGCATTCCGGCAGATAAAGCCTTGGGTAATGATCAGGGGGTGGGTGTCCGGTTGGGCCAGTTCGCGTTTCAGGTTTTGCCGGATATAAAAAATAATCCGGTTCGCAGTCTTTATCGATACGCATATATTCCAGGGCTGACAAAAGCGTGTTGTTCACTCCGCATTCTTCCAGGTAATAATGCATCAACGTGGTAGACATGATTTCCCCCTGTGCCAATACAGCCTTTTCCTGAAGAGGATAGAAATCCTTGTTGATAAAAAGAACGCAGATAGGTGAAAATGGTTTGAATGAAGGTTTTACCTTTCTGAATATAAGCTTCTGTTTCGAATAATTCTGTGATAACGATATAGTAGTTTACTTCCAGATTCTGAATGATATGGAGAGCAGCCTGTTTTTCATTCCGGTATAAGCAGTTAGAAAATTTCAACCAAGGTATTGGTAGTCCCGGACATCGCCGATAAAACCACGATCTGAGGTTCGCCGTTATCGATCAATCCGGCCACTGCACGAATTCTGTCTGCACTTCCGACGGAGGTCCCTCCGAATTTTAAAACTTTCATATTTGTCAATTTTATAAACTCCAGTGTTTTTCTTATTTCCGGCTGCAAAGGTGCTATATTCAAATTGATAAAACAATACTTTGTTAAGAATTAAACAACGTGATTAATTTTTTGTAGAAGCTGGCTGCCACCCAATTCTTGTCTTCCCGGTAAGTCATGAAAGTCAGACCTGATTGTGCCGCTCTTTCCTGGATGAGGGGAAGGTCTTGCAGATAAAATCCGCTCATGATCAGGAGGCCTTGGGGGAGGAGTCGGGCGACGTAATGGGGCATGTCTTCGAGAAGGATATTGCGGTTGATATTAGCCAGGATCACATCGAAAGGTGCCTCTGCTTCCAGTAACCGGGCGTCTCCGATTTTGATGGTGATGTTGTTCAGACCGTTGGCCCGGATATTTTCCATCGCATTGTTGTAAGCCCATTCATCGATGTCGATGCCGGTGATTTCCCGGGCACCGGTTTTGGCAGCCAGGATAGACAGGATACCTGTTCCGCATCCCATGTCGAGTACCCGTTTGCCTGTAATCCGCTCCTTGTTGTCCAGGATGGTGCGTAGCATGAGGGCGGTGGTGGAATGGTGACCGGTACCGAAACTCATTTTGGGTTCGATCAGGATTTCATATTCGATGCCGGGAACCGGAGCGTGGAATCCGGCCCTGACTAAGATCCGGTCGTCTACCACGATGGGAGTGAAATTTTCTTCCCATACTTTGTTCCAGTCCTGGTCTTCGATTTCCTGTACCGAGGTTTCGATACGATAGTTCCGGGTGAAAAAAATCGAATATTTCCAGCCGGGTGATGGCTTGTGCATTATAATCTTTGGCAGGAATGTAGGCCGTGAATCCCTGGTCGGTGTAGGAGAAACCATCGTAACCGATAGTACCCAGTTCGGAAATTAACGCATCTGCAACCGCTTCTTCGTAGGGGGTGATGTCGAAAGTAACTTCAATATAATTCATGGTTTTATTATTTTATTCGATTGTCATTCTGATTCTCCATTCTTTGGGGTAATAGTTGTTAAGCCGGTTGCCCAGGTGTTTGCACCATCCGAGACCCTGTCCGCGATAGGTAACCAATAACCATTCTGCGGTCTTGGGCGGCACCGGAATATCTTCTTTTTTTTTCAGAAAGGTCAGGGCTGTCATCCGGTCGGTATCCAGGAGGCGCAGTTTGCTTTATTCAGTCCCTGCCAGAGAGCGAGTGAAGGCAGAGGTTTACTTTTCCGGTTGATGATTTCTGCTATTTCACAACCTTGGTAGAGGATGTGCAGATTAGCCTCAGTAGTTGTATAAATTCGCTGTGTTGCTCCGGGATTACGCCTATGATATTGTCTTTGGCATAGGGGCGGTAATATTCGGGGTGTCGGATATAAGCCCGGATGTCGCCGGGGAGAAGGGGGGGGGTATGTTTCGTATTTTTCCTGACTTTCCCGGCTCTGAATTCTTCGCCTTCGTTTTTTTGTACCACTCCGGTAAAAAATCCTTCTCCCGGAATCCGGTGAGGGTAGAAATGATAACAGTGAGCGGTTGAGTTTCCCGGGACAATTCCTGAGAAAAAGAGGTGCGATTTCGATGGAACGGGCTCCGTATTTCCGTATCAATCGTTCCAGGATGGCTTCGTTTTCTCCGGGATTGTAAGTGCAGGTGCTATACACCAGGAAACCACCGGGTTTTAGGCAAGGCCAGATGTCTGCCAGAATCCGTTGCTGGCGCTCACTGCAAAGCTGCAGGTTGCTTTCGTTCCATTCCTGAATGGCACCGGGGTCTTTTTCTGAACATGCCTTCTCCCGAACAGGGGGGGCATCTACGACGATGATATCGAAAGCGCCTTTCAGATGGTGAAAGTCTGCCGGATCGTTGTTCGTGACGACTACATGGGAAGTTCCCCATTTGATCATATTTTCTTTTAAAATACCGGCCCGGGAACGGATAACTTCGTTAGCTACCAAAAAGGCTGCCGGAGGAAAGCCGGGAAGCGATCAGGGGTAGATTTGCCACCTGGAGCGGCACACAGATCCAATACTCTTACCGGATGAGCCGGTAGTATTTGTCCGAATATATGATATAAAAACATCGAAGAGGCTTCCTGTACATAGTAAGTCCCGCTATGTAGGCAAGGGTCCAGGGTGAAAACGGGGCGGCTCTTCAAATAATAGGCCGATTCGCACCAGGATACGGGTAAACCGATTTGCTCGTCGGGGAATAACCGGGAGATGGGGACGGGTTTTCCCGGGTTCAGCCGGATACTGACAGGAGGCTCTGTTTGCAGGGCTGCAAAGAAAGCTTCCGACTCTTCCGGTAAAGTTTTCTCATGCGTTCTTCGAACAGAGCTGGTAAAGTGTTCATGTTTTTCCGTATATTTGCAACTAATTGTGTACAAAGATAAGTGATTTTGGATAAGTTATGATTGAAGTCAAGGAAGATTATAGTTTGAAACCATATAATACGTTTGCTATTGATGTCAAATGCAGGTATTTTGTCGAAAGTGACGAGGAGGAAGCGCTCCGGGCTTTTGTGGCTGATTATGAATGGCAACCGTCGGAAGTGTTGATTTTGGGAGGAGGAAGTAATTTCCTTTTTACGGAAGATTTTACCGGTACTGTTTTTTATCCGGCGATGCAGGGAAAAGAGGTGATAAAGGAAGATGAGGAAGAGGTGTGGGTTAGGATTGGAGCCGGAGTGGAATGGGACGATTTTGTGGCCTGGACAGTGGAACAGGGATGGGGTGGAGTTGAAAATCTTTCTTTTATTCCGGGGCATGTCGGAGCAGCTCCGGTGCAAAATGTCGGAGCCTATGGGATGGAAGCCGGCGAGCGGATCGACCGGGTGGAAGCGATAGCCCTGGATAAAGCTATCCCAGGTGGAAATTGCAGGAAAAGATTGCCGTTTCGCTTATCGGGATAGTATTTTTTTAAACGGGAGTGGAAAAATCGGTATATCATTACCCGGGTGGTATTCCGGTTGTCCAAAAAAAACGGAGTTTCGGCTGGATTATGGTGCCTTGCGGAGCGAACTTGAAAAGATGGGGGAGAAGTGAATTTGACGAATATCCGGCAGGCGGTGATTCGGATTCGCCGTTCTAAATTGCCGGACGTGGCGGAGATTCCCAATGCGGGGAGTTTTTTTAAAAATCCCGTGGTCAGTCGGAAACAGGCGGACCGGCTTTTGGCGGAATATCCCGGAATGCCTGTCTATGAGGTCGACGATGCTTGTTGCAAGTTGGCTGCCGGCTGGATGATCGAACAATGTGGTTGGAAAGGACGTACATGGGGAAGGCCGGGGTACATGACAAACAGGCTTTGGTATTGGTGAATCGGGGGGGAGCCAGTGGTATCGAGATTACCCGCCTGGCGAATGAAATCCGGAAAAGTGTATTCATGAAATTCGGGATCTGGATAGAACCTGAAGTCTATGTGATTTGAATGAAGTTAAAAACAAAGCTATGGTGACGAAGTATGCAGAGAAAGTAAAAATTTACAACCACTATACCAATTACAAAGGCAGGTTGTTTGTGAAAACTTTGTGTGATTTGTTCAACGATGCGGCCGAGGTACAGACCGAACTATATAAGGTGGATGTGGATACCTTGAATGCACAAGGGTTTACCTGGATGTTGCATCGTCTGCATATCCTGCTCCATAAGATGCCTTTAAAGGAAGAAATCGTGACTATCGAGACCTGGCCTTCGGGGATCGACCGTTTGTTTGCCTTGCGTGACTACCGGATGTTCCGGGAAGACGGGGAGGAATTGGTGCGGGCAACTTCCGAATGGATGTATATCGATATGAAACGGAGAAGACCTTTGCGTTTGCCGGAGAATGTCATTGCCATGAGTACGGAGCATAACATCCCTAAGTTGGGTGTTGGCCCCTTTGCTGGATGAGAAGGAATTCGGCGGAGAGAGACAGGGAATACGCCATTTTACAGCGACTTTCGATAACATTGATTTTAACGGGCACGTGACTCAGGCTTCGTATGTCCGCTGGATTACCAATTCGCTGCCTTTCGGGTTTCTAAAAGAGCATGTGTTGATAGAAATTGAAGTGATTTATGCCCATGAGATTATGCCGGATAGTCAGATTCATTCCGCTTATCGCATGGAAGAACGGGGTGAAAATGAAGTGGTGGTTTGGCATGAAGTGAAAGACGAAACCGAGCACTTGACGCATTGTCAGGCCAAAACGGTATGGATGAAGCAGGGATAGAGTTGCTGAAACTCAGCAACTCTTAAAAAAGGCAAATCGTCGGCTTCAGGCATCGGGGGGGATATCTTCTACACGATATTCCGGTACGGGAATATTTGCCGGATTCTGGGGGGCTACTTTTCAATCCGCCAGCCTTCGAGATTGGTAAAATAAAGATACTTGTCCTTTATTTTCCCATTTTCTGCCCCGGATATTGAAATATACTTTAATATTTTCGTTTAAATCGATATTTTCGAGCAGGTCACACCGATCTTGTATCAATTGTACTTTTACGAAGTCATTCCATTGTGAGTTTTTTTCGTTCTCTACTTCGATGACAAATTCCCTTTTTTGGAACCGGTCACTGATGTGTTGGGTTTCTTCTTTGAAAATCAGTTTCCCGACTATTTCGTAATTCATGTATGTGGAGTTTTTTTTTGATTTAGCTAATTAAAAAGTGAAACCCGGGGGTATTACCTCGGGTTCACATTGAAGTTCCCTATAGGGAGATTATTTTTGATCAGCTTCTTTAGCGTCCGGTGTAACGATGTCTAACAGTTCGACTTCGAAAATCAGGGGTTTCGTTCGGTCCGATGGAGCCGTTTCCTCTTGGGCCGTAAGCCTGATCCGACGGGATAAAGATTTCCCATTTCGATCCGACAGGCATTTGTTGTAAAGCAGTCGTCCATCCCGGGATTACCCGATTCAAAGGAAATTCTACCGGTTCGCCTCTTTTGATAGAAGAATCGAATTCAGTTCCGTCGATCAAGGTGCCTCTGTAATGTACTTTGACCATATCGGTAGCTGCCGGTTTTGCACCTTCTCCTTTTTTGATGATCTTGTATTGGATACCGTTAGCTAAAGTATCTACGCCGGATTTCTTTGCATTTTCTTCCAGGAATTTCTTTCCTTTTTTTCTGCATTTTCCGTTGCTTTTTTCATAGCCACTTCCTGCATGAATCCGTTCAGGAACATTTGGATTTCGCGTGGGTCTTTTCCCACTTCTTTTTTGGCTATAGCTGAATTCAAACCGGCGATCAAAGCTTCGCGGTTAACCTCGGAGAAACCCATTTGTTGCAGGCCTGAGCCGTACATGTAACCGATATAAAAAAACTGGCTGAGTCGGCCGTTGTTTTCAAAGAAGCAGAAGTTTGTGTCATGGAACCGCTGTTTGTTACAGCTGATAGCCATTGCACCTACTGCCAGAGTAAGTAGTAAATTTTTAGCTTTCATGTTTTGAATTTTATTGAATTAAATTTTAATGTTTTAGATAATAGCCAACAGTTCGACATCGAAAATCAGGGGTTTGGTTCGGTCCGATCGACTGACCTGCGCCGTGTGCCATAAGCCAGTTCGGAAGGAATATAAAGTTGCCATTTCGATCCTACAGGCATCAATTGCAGGGCTTCTACCCAACCGGCGATCACTCCGCTTACCGGGAATTCTGCCGGTTCGTTTCTGCGGATAGATGAATCGAAAACAGTACCATTGATCAGACGACCTTCATAATGACACTTTACCGTATCCGAAGCTTTGGGTTTCGGGCCATTGCCAGCAGTCAGGATTTTATATTGTAATCCGCTCGGAAGTGCAACTACGCCTTCTTTTTTTCTTGTTTTCTGCCAGGAACTTTTTCGCCTTCAGCTTTTGCCTCTTTTCCTTTTGCTTGCTGGGAGTTTGTCGAAATAATCCTGTAAGATATTATTGGCTTCATCCGGCATGATTTCCGGCATCTTACCACTGAATACGACATTCAGACCGTCGATAAATGCTTCTGCATTGATCGTGGTTACTCGGAAGAAATCAAATTGCTGGCAATGCTAAGTCCTAAGCTGTAGCTGACTTTGTCAAGTTCGTCTGTGTATTTCATTCTTTATCTATTAATTATTAATCGCGCAAAGATACACTAAAATGGTAAAAAGTAAAAAGTTAAGACTAAAAAAGTGTTTGAATAAACACTTGTCTGTTTTACGTAAACTCTTTTCTCCTCTGTTTCCCTTTTCCCTCGATTCTTTTATTTCCCCCCTTTTTTCCCTTTTCCCTTATACTTTTCCCTTTAGCTTTTAGCTTTTAGCTTATAGCTTTTAGCTTTTAGCTTATAGCCTCTAGCTTTTAGCTTATAGCCTCTAGCTTTTAGCTTATAGCCTCTAGCTTTTAGCTTATAGCCTTTAGCCTTTTATCTGTCCATCGCTCAAGCAAATCTTCGAATCTGCCATCTCCGCCAGTTCCGTATCGTGAGTGACGATAACAAAAGTTTGTCCTAACTCGTCGCGTAAGGAGAAAAATAATTGGTGCAGTTCGTTTTTAGTATGTGTATCCAGATTACCCGAAGGTTCGTCGGCCAGGACCACTTTTTGGGGAATTGATCAGGGCTCTGGCGACGGATACCCGTTGTTGTTCTCCTCCCGAAAGTTCTGACGGTTTATGAGAGATCCGGTCTTGCAATCCCATTAATTCCAGCAGTCCGAGTGCTTTTTTTCGGCCTCTTTCCGGGGGGACTCCCTTGATCCAGGCTGGCATACATACGTTCTCCAAAGCAGTGAATTCCGGTAGCAAATGGTGAAACTGGAAAACAAAACCGATATTGTTATTTCGGAAATTTGCTAATTTATTGGCCGAATAGTGAGCGACGTTGTCCTGTTCATACCATACCTCTCCTTCATCCGGGTAGTCTAAGGTGCCTATAATGTGCAGCAAAGTACTTTTCCCGGCTCCACTAGCCCCGACGATCGTCACAATTTGTTTTTCGGGAATGATCAGATCGATGCCTTTTAAAACCTGTAGTGTTCCGTAACTTTTTTGATATTTTTGACCTCAATCATCCAATTTCTTTTAATTTTCGCTGTAAAGATAGGGAATAAAGTCAAAATAATATTTAATTTCGTGTGGAAAACGTCCCATTCTTTTTGGTGGAAATCCACCAAAAGAATAAGACAGACGACAATTACCTATTGACAATTATTTGGAAGCGAAGCTTCCATCGAAAAAAGGAATAATAAAGACAAATGAAAAAAAAGGAATAAAGAATAAAGCATTGGTTTTTAGTTGGTTCGATGGATCTTTCCAGTGTGCTTTTCATTGTCAACTGGTCTCTGGCAATTGTCAATCCCCCACAGGTGCGGGAACTTAGAATTTTTTGTAGACTTTATAAACTTTCGACTAATTTAAGGTTTTGGGACGTTTTATGATGCGTTTATTTTGTTTGTTATCAGTTTGTTATCTATGGTTTTGTGGGTTCGGTGGCAAGCAGGAGGGAAAGGTGTCGGATTCGGCTTTGTATGTCTTGAAAGATAAGGCTTATGGGCATATTTCTAAGGGCGAATATCAGGAGACGGAAAGAGTTTGTCAGGAGATTTTACAAAATACCGTTTGGGGAGGACAAGAATGGTTTTTACACCTATGCCTTGATCTATCAGGGACAAGCACGGATCATGCTGGGCAAAACGCAGGAGGGATTACAGGATTTGCTCGGGGCAAAACGATTGGCTGAGATACAACACAATGATTCGGCACTTTGTTCGGTGTATAACGGGCTTGGGTTGTACGAACAAAATGTCACTTGTGACTATTACCGCTCTTTGAATTATTACCGGGAGGGGGTGTGATATCGCCGAACGTTGCGGACACCGGTTGTTGTATTGTTTGTTAGTCGCTAATATCGCGGAAGTACTGACTTTAAGAAATGAAGAAGCCGGGTTGGAATATGCAGAGAAATGTTACCTGCTGGGCCGGCAGAATAATGATCCTTATCTGATCTATTGCGGGGCGATTTCTATGGCCCGCAATCTTTGTCTCAACCGGAAGATGGAAGAGGCCTGGAGATATACCCGTGAAGCGGATCGGTTGAGTAAACGTTATGACTTTAAAAATCGTTCGGATATTTATAATACATACGGAGAAATAGCGTTGGAAGCGGGGGATTATATGAAGGCCGGATTGTACTATGAGCAGGCGATCCGGGAACATGGTTTTTCACAGGCTGCTTATGTCGTGTCCACCTATGTCGGCTATGGACGGGCACTGATCGCTCAGAAAAAATACAAGTCTGCTTTGGAAAAATTACAGATCGGGAAAGAGATCTCTGAAAAAAAATATCACTTCACTGTTCCGGCGGGAAGTCTACCTGTTGCTTTCAGCCTGTTACGATCGGTTAGGTGAGCCAAAAGAAGCCTTTGGAATATTATAAGAAGTATACGGCTGAATCTTTTCGTTTGTATAACGAAGACAAAAGGAAAGGACAGAGAAGGAGTTGATGGTGAGGTATGAGACAGAGAAACGAAATAAGGAATTGGCTCAAAAAATATGTTGTTACAAAAAGGAACAGAATCGGGTGATGGCTTTGGTCGGGATCACTTTTGTCGTCTTGATCGTCGTTTTACTGTTCTACATCAATTATCGGAGAAAAAATCGATTATATAAACAGATTGTTCGGGGAAAGTGTGGATTGGCTGGCGAAGGAAAGACAGTTTTCTAAGCGGATAGCAGAACAGGAGAAACAATTGCAGGAATTGATCGGTAAGGCCGGAGCTGTTGATGGAGGGCGTTATTCCGGTTCTTCGCTGAATAAAGATAGCCAGCAGGAATTATTCGGCCGGTTGGAGCGTTTAATGCAAAACGATCAGGTATATAAAAATAGTTTATTCACCCGGGAAAAAATGGCTGAATTATTGGGTACTAACCGTACCTATCTTTCGCAGACCATCAATGAACAAACCGGATTGACTTTTACGCATTATATGAATAAATATCGGATCGAAGAAGCCCGGAGAATATTGGCTGATCCACAGGACGATACACCGATAAAAGCAATTGCTGCCGATCTGGGATTCAGCTCGGTAACTACTTTTTATACTCTTTTCAAAGCTGCCGTTCAGATGTCACCGGACCAATACCGGAAACATGCCCGCTCGCTGAGAGAAAATAAATCTTAAAGAAATGCAAAAAATTGTCCGTGTAAATTCGTACGATTTTTGTATTTTAACATTTATTTTTTACAAAAAAAAGCAATTGCTGATTTTGGAATTGCTTTAATAATAAGGTGTTTTCCGGATTTGTTTTTCTTTGTCCTACTAAATCATTTTTAAGAATTTGTTATGAAGATAATGTTAAGGACTATGAAGAACGGATTTTATTTCCTGGGTGGGCTGTTACTTTTTAGCCGGGGCCTGTACTGCGCCGGATTCGTACCGGTTGGTTGGAAATCTGAGCGGGTTAGCGGATGGTACCAGGATGCTTTTGGTACCGGCGGCAACACACAAACAAGAGAAGCCTATCGGTGAAGCTGTGGTGGAAGATGGAAAATTTGTTTTCGAGGGACAGTTACCTGAGCCGCGGTTGTTGAATCTGCAGGCAGAGGGGGAAGCAGTTGTATTATGCCTTTATGCTGGAAAACGGTGAGGTGACTATAACAGGCGAAGCCGTCTCTACGACCGACGGAGATCGGGAAATGGTGACATTGAATAAGGCGGTTGTTACGGGTAGTAAGGCAGATCGGGAATTCCGGGAGAAAATAGCTTTCCGGCAGGAGTTGGATAAAGCTTATACTCGGTTACACCAAAAATACGAGGATATAAGCCGGCAGTTGGGGAGGCCCGCCGTACCGGAAATGCGGGTGAAGATAGATTCACTGAATCAAACCGAAGAGATGAAGGCCTATGCCAGAGACGAGAAAAAGCTTTCTTCACTCAGGTAGAAAAGCAGACTATGGCTTCGATCAAAGCGAATAAAGATAGCTATTGGGGACCTCTGTTGATGCTGTATTGCTTTAATTATTTTACCGAGGATCCTGCCCAGATTGAACTTTACAATAGTTTCCCGGAAGAAATACAAAATGGCTACTATGGGCAGTTGTTGAAGAAGGAACTGATCCCGGAGAATCTGATCGGCAAACGGTTACCGGCCTTTTCTGCTCCCGACCGGAATGGAAATATACACTCCGACAGCGATTTGCGTAAGAATAAAAAATGCGTTTTGATCGATTTTTGGGCATCGTGGTGTGGCCCTTGCCGGCGGAAATTCTAATTTGAAGAAAATTTACGAAGCATATGTAGACAAAGGGTTGGAAATCATTAGTATATCTATTGATAAGGAGGATAAGGCCTGGCAGAAAGCTTTGGATGAGGAACAGCTGCCCTGGCCTAATTTGATCGATCGGCAAGAGTTGTTCGGAGAGCAAGTTTTACGGGCGTACGATCCCGGCTATTTTTCTGGTTACCGAAGACGGAATCGTACAGTATGATAAACTGCGGGGACAAGCGTTGTCCGATAAAATTGCCGAAATATTGAACTAACCGATACTTACTATAAAACTTATGAAAATGAAAAAAAAATGTCCAAAACAAAAAAAATTACCGGAGAGGGTGGCGTTTGTTGGCTGTGATCGGTATGCTTTTGTGTTTACCTTTATTACAGCTGAAGGCTCAGGAAATGCGAACGATTACCGGGCTTGTTGTCGATCAGAAGGGAGAAATACTGCCCGGAGCTACGGTGAAAGCGGTACAAGCTCCGGGAGTGAAAACCCTGATCGCTACTTCGACCGATCTCGATGGGAAGTTTAAGTTGAATATTCCGTCGGAGGTTACTCAGATTGAAGTTACTTTTTGTCGGGTATAAAAACCAGCAGGTAGCCCTGAAAGGGAAAACCGATTTTAAAATTGTACTGACAGAAGATACCCAGGAGATGGAAGAAGTGGTGGTAACCGGTATGTTCACCCGTAAAGCGAATAGTTATACCGGCTCGGTTACCACAATCAAGGGGGGATGAATTGAAAACGGTCGGGAATGGAAATGTCTTGTCCAGTTTGAAAAAAATATAGATCCTTCTTTTCTGATGGTTGAAAATCTGGAGGTTGGTTCGAATCCCAATGCGATACCCGATTTTCAGATGCGTGGACAGACCGGATTTACCGAAGTGGCCAGTGAATATCAGGAAAATCCGAATCAGCCGTTATTTATTTTGGATGGATTCGAGACGACGCTGACGAAAAATTATGGACCTTGATATGAATCAGGTACAGAGTGTTACTTTGCTGAAAGATGCTACTGCTAAGGCTATTTATGGGTCGAAAGCGGCCAATGGCGTGGTGGTGGTAGAAACGATCCGACCGGAAAAAAAGGGAAAATGAAGATTACCTATACCGGAAGCCTGGATATCGAAGCTCCGGATTTATCCAGTTATGACTTGTGTAATGCCGAGGAAAAATTGCGGGCGGAATATCTGGCCGGTTTCTATACTTCTTCGACGGGATCTGCCACAGAACAGATGAATCTGGACAAAAGATATACGACCGTTGCCAGTGCTATCGCGGCCGGTGTCGATACGTATTGGCTGGATAAACCTTTGCGGGTGGGGGTCGGACAAAAAACATTCTCTTTATCTGGAGGGTGGGGATGATTATATGCTGTATGGGATCGATCTGAGTTATAACAATGTGGCCGGAGTGATGAAGGGGTCGAACCGGAATACCCTGAGCGGAGGGATTACATTTTCATATAAATACAAAAATTTATTGTTCCGGAATAAGTTTACGATCGACGATAATAAATCGAATGATTCACCTTATGGTTCGTTCAGCGATTATGCTTACCTGAATCCTTATAACCGTTTGCATGACGAGGATGGAGAAATGGAAGATTCCTGGACGGGTTTGGTGACCGAATATAATTATCTGAAAAAATGGCCTGATCAATACCCGGTTTGAAGACAGATACACGACGTTTACCGAAAAAATTTTTATGCCGAATACCAGGCGTTGCAAAATCTGCGTCTGACTGCCCGGTTCGGTTTGACGAAAAACGAACTCCGGTTCGGAAGATTATTATCCTGCCGGACATACCAATTTTGTCAGCTATACAGGGGATAATTTGTATAAGCGGGGTAGCTATTCCACCTATTCCCGTAAAGATAATAACCTGAGTCTGGATTTGGGGGGCGGCTTATTCGATCTCAAAATTGAGGCATACGCTTTTTTTTTGAATGCCCAATACAGTATGAGCCGGGCGAAATATGACTATTATACGGTTGCTGTGCAGGGATTGGCCAATGATAATATGGATCATATTTCGATGGGGGTAGAATACAAGAATACCAAACCGACCGGTAGCGAAGGGATTACCCGGGACATGGGGTTCACCGGTTCTTTAAACTATTCTTTCGACGATCGTTATTTGTTGGATGTCAATTACCGGTTGAACGGTTCTTCCGATTTCGGGACCAATAACCGTTGGGGACATTTTTATTCCTTCGGTTTGGGTTGGAATCTGCATAAAGAGAGTTTCTTCAGTGATATAGAATGGATCGAGCGGATAAAATTCAGGGCCTCGACAGGTTATACCGGGTCGCAAGGTTTTAATTCTTATGATGCTATTGCAACCTTGAATTATTACCAAAGTGCTTATCAGGGCGAATTGGGGTCTTATTTGATGGGATTGGCTAATCCTGATCTGGCCTGGCAAAAGAAATACGACAATAATATCGGTGCGGATCTGAGTTTTTGCAGGGGAGCGGTGAATGTGCGTTTCGATTATTATGTTTCGACGACCAAAGGGACGATCACTTCGGTGACGACTCCGCCTTCTATGGGATTTTCTTCTTACATGGCCAATTTGGGTGAAGTGGAAAACAAAGGTTGGGAAGTGTACCTGAACGGCCGGATTTGGAGAGATATGCCAAGCCGGAGTTATGTGAATTTTTATGCGTCGGCGGCTGCCAATAAAAAATATCCTCAAGAAAATATCTAATTCATTGAAAGCATTGAACGATAGCACGGATGAAGAGTACGACTCGTCTTCTGCTACCTCGGTACCTGTCCGTTACGAAGAAGGCCAGTCGATGAGTACGATCTGGGTAGTGAAATCTTTGGGTATCGATCCTCAGACCGGGAAAGAGGTGTTCGTGAAGAAAGACGGTTCGCTGACTTACGATTGGAGTAGTTCCGATTTTATTGCCGGCGGAGATACCCGTCCGAAGGTATCCGGTAATTTCGGTATCAATATGGAGTATCATGGGTTCGGATTGAATGCGGGTTTTTACCTGGCGGCTGGGTGGACAAATGTATAATACGACTTTGTTGGACAAAGTAGAAAATGCCGATGTACATTATAATGTCGACCGGCGGGTTTTCACCGGACGTTGGAGTGAACCGGGGCAAGTGGCCCGTTTCAAGTCGATTACGCGGACGACTCCGAGACTAAACCTACGAGTCGGTTTGTTGAAGATTATAATCTGCTGACATTCTCTTCTTTGAATGTTTATTATGATTTCCGGGAGTGTCGTTTCATGGAAAAGAGTTTTCTGCAACGCATGAAAGCCACCTTTTATATGAATGATATTGCTACCATTTCTTCGGTGAAAACGGAACGCGGAACTTCTTATCCGTTTGCCCGTTCGTTCTCTTTCTCATTACAGGTAACTTTTTTAAAACAGGACAACTATGAACAAATTAAGATACAATGTGAGCTTTTGGCTCGGTGCCTTGTTCCTTTTCGTGACGGGAGGATGTTCGGATTATTTCGATGTACGTCCGAAATCACAGGTGCTCGCCGACGAACTTTTTTCTACGGAAGAAGGTTTCAGCGACCAGTTGACCGGAGTGTACAAGAGATTGGCTTCGACCTCTTTGTATGGGCAGGAAATGACCTTCGGGTTAGCCGAAGCCTTGACACAAAATTATGATCTGGCAACAGGAAGCGAGTATTATGAGGCAGGCCTTTACAATTATGAGAATACGGCGGTGAAGAATAAGATCACTACGGTTTGGTCGCAGATGTATTCGGCGATTGCCAATCTGAACATTATGCTGGAGTATATCGATAAAAAATCCGGCGATGTTCAGTGGGGATAATTATCGCATATACAAAGGGGAGGCTTTGGGATTGCGTGCTTTTTGCATCTGGATTTATTGCGGATGTTCGCTCCTTCGTATGCTTCGAATGCACAAGCTCCAGCCATCCCTTATGTAATGACTTATTCGACAGCGGTAACCCCGCAGTCTACTGTCGATAAAGTATTGGATTATGTCATTGCGGATGCCCGGGAAGCTCTCGGGCTGCTGGAAACCGATCCGTTGTTTCTGGCCGATAGTCTGGAAGCTTATACTTATCGGAACGATCGTTCCTATCGGTTTAATTATTATGCCGTTGCAGCAACTTTAGCCAGGGCTTATCAATGGAAGGGAGGGGCCGATAATCTGGCGCAGGCTTTGGTCTATGCCCGGAAAGTGATCGAGGAAAAGAAATTTTCCTGGGTACACTATACTTCTATCACTTCGTCGAATGCTTACGAAAGGGATTTGTTGTTCGCTTCCGAACTGTTATTCCGTTTGAATGTGCTCGATATGGACGATATTATCGGGCCTTATTTTAAAGAACAGACCGATAAGACGAAAAAATTGTCTCCTTCCGAGGAAATGTGGGACGATATTTACGAAGTTTCGACTAAAGCGTATGGGCAGGATTGGCGGCATACTTATCATTGGACTTATAGTGGCAGTGATCCTTATCTGTCTAAATTCTGGCAGTATGAAAACGGTACATATAAAAAATTTTATGCCTGTTTTGCGTTGGTCCGAAATGTATTATATCGCTGCCGAAGCTTCACTGAATACCGATTCCCGGCAGGCTGTCCGTTATCTTAACACTGTCCGGAACAACCGGTATCTGGATTTCGACCCGTTGGATGAAAACTTGCCGGTGACACAGATTCAAAATGAAATCTATAAAGAATACCGGAAGGAATTGGTGGGGGAAGGACAATTGTTTTACTATTATAAGCGCTTGAATTTTGCTTCTATTCCCGGGTCGGCGGTCAGCGGTAGCGACGATATCTATGTTTTGCCGATGCCGGAGAATGAGGTTGAATTCGGTAACCGGCAATGATTGTAGAACTGATAAATTGGATTATTATGATAAAATATATACTACTGGGAATTTGGGGATTACTCTTGTTGAATTCCTGCGAAAATGATGATTTTGTTTGGGGAAAAGAAGATTTTGCCCGGATCGTCGGCCCGGAGATCTGGACCAGAAATACAGATTCGATGACTTTTACCTTTTCGGTTTATCCGGAAGAGGTAAAGGAATTTGCTGTAGCGTCTTGTGTCGTGATACAAGGGAAAGTGGCGGATTACGACCGGACAGTGAAATTGGCTGTCGATCCGTCGAAAACAACTGCACAAGGCATCCGATTATTCACTGCCCCGGGAAGTGATACTGAAAGCCGGTCAGGATTCGGTGGGGTTCGATATCCTGCTTTACCGGACGGAAGCGATGCAAACCGAAGAAGTACGTCTTCAGGTGAAGATAGACGGCTCCGGTGATCTGCAACCGGGAGTCGATGCGTGGTCTGCTTTGACTATCGCCTGGAACGATAAAATTACCAAGCCGGGCAATTGGGAGGATTTGACCGAATTTTTCGGTGACTATAGCGAGACCAAATACCGGTTTATTATTTCGACTTTGGGAGTCAGTCAGTTTACCTATGGAGAAGCAGAGGGGATGACTTGGGAGAAATGTGGAACTATCGTTTACGGATGGTCGCTGCGCTGGAAGAATATAATGCCACCCTTTCGGAGAATATGAAGGATGAAAATGGGGCTGTCGTTTCTTTTTAATTAATAAAAATAGCATATCATGAGAAGAATGAAATATAAAATCGGGGCTTTTTGCCTCTTGGCGATAGGACTTTGGGGATGTCTGGAGGATAAAGGCGTGTATGATTACGACTTCGATGTGGCGCCTGAAATAAAGATAGATACGGTTGGAACGGATAAAACCGAACTGTTCCGGACCTGGGAAATCGGGGATACCATTCATTTTACGCCCCGGGTTACCTATAGTAAGCCTGAAAATCTGGTATACCGCTGGTTTGTTATGGATTCCGATTACAAACCGGAAACGGTGGGGAATACGACGGTGTATCCGCCGGCCGACACCATTTCCCGTACACTCGATCTGAATTATGTGGTGAGTCTCGAGGCTGGGAAAGCTTATCAGGTGTGGATGATGGCCAAAGATACGGTATACAATACGATGGGATTTTTTTCTGGCGAGATCGTACCTGACTCTTCCTCAGGCGGGTTCTAAGAGTGGAATTTATTGTTTACAAGAAAAAGAGGGCCGGGTGGATGTCGATGTTTTCGGATCGAAAAGGACCTTGATTTTCAGCGGATCACAGGCTGAAGAATATTGGCACGAACAGGATTATTGGAGTGGTTTACATCCGGAACATCCTTTGGACGGTGAGGCTAAGCTGATTTTTTATTCTACTACGGGAAAATGGTATTATATCCTGACCGGACAGGAGGCTTTGCGTTGTTCACCTGCGAATATGGTGATTATGGATACCTGAACGATATGTTTTATTCAGCGCCCGAATACGGTCCTGAGGCGATGATGTGTGTGAATAATTGTGATTTCCTGATCAATAACGGAAGGTTGCATTGTCTGTATATTCAAAGTGCCGGTGACCGGAAGTTTCCGGTAGCGATGAGCGGTACGTATGATCTTGCTCCTTACCTGGCTTCGGCTACGATTGCGGGTTGGGGGCCTGTGACCGGGGGCTATCGGGGCTTACCAGGTGGTTTTCGACAAAGAACAGAACGGTTTCCGGCCTTTCTTCAACCGGGCTTCGTCATTGAGCCGTTTTAGTGAAGCGGATGCTGAAGCGGTATTCGATGTGAACCATATGAACGGGGAGTTGGTGTATTCGGCCACCGTAAACGGAGGTGAGACGATGGCGGTGATGAAACGTGACGGTGGGTATTGGATGGATGTGGCTTGTTTCTACAATGTCGTGGATAATGGAAAGCTGGCTCGTTACTCCCGTTCCCCTGGCCGGATGTGAAATTTAGACCGGGCCACTTGTTTTACTTCGACCAATGCAGGCTCCGTTTTGTTTTATTCGGTCGGTAATACTTTGTATTCTTATAGTTATACTACCGGGCAAACGGAATCTGTAAAAGTGTGGAACTCGGATGACGACGACGAAGTCATTACTTGTCTGTATATGATCGGAACGGGGATTCCCGACAGCCGGACGTGTTTTGTGGGCTGCCGTATGGAATGAAAAAACTCAGGAAGGAAAGATCGTAGAATTTGAAGTGAGTCCTACTACCGGAAAGATTGAAGACATGTACGGACCGATGTTCGGAGGGCCGGCCAATAGTCCAGTATCTTCTCCGGTTTCGGTAAAAGTGGATCTCGATGACACAAACGATTTAGGCTGGGAAACA
>VOFJ01000504.1_pt1 | contig 36003 bp, 70 predicted proteins | sample 5384081 | NCBI WGS metagenome assembly VOFJ01 (sample SAMN12384729, study PRJNA508395) | human gut metagenome | isolation source: healthy gut I | host: Homo sapiens
CTTCGTTCAGTTACGTATTGCTGCAGAATCGCCCTTTTGGAGAAGAAATATGCCATCGTTTTCATGGATGCCATTCATTTTCATGTACGAGAAGATAATAGAACGGTAAAGAAAGCTGTATATGTAGCTATAGGTATCAGACTTTCTGGTCAAAAAAAAGAAGTTTTAGGTATGTGGATTGGCGGTAATGAAAGTGCAAAATACTGGCTTGGTGTACTGAATGAAATCAAAAAAATAGAGGTGTGGAAGACATCATGATTGTATCTGTTGATGGACTGACTGGTTTTGTGGATGCAATTCATGCAGTTTTCCCATTAGCGGAAATCCAAAGATGTATTGTACATCAGATTCGTTATTCCACTAAGTTTATTTCCTACAAAGATATCAGAGCCTTCATGAAAGACCTGAAACTGGTTTATAAGGCAGATACAGAGCAGCTTGCATTAGAAGCGTTAGATATGCTGGAAGAAAATTGGGGTGGAAAATATCCATCTTCAATAGCGCGTCCTGGCGTAATAATTGGCCGCAACTTTCTACATATTTCAAATACCCTGGAGAGATTAGAAAACTAATTTATACCACGAATTCCATAGAGAATTTCAATCGTCAATTAAGAAAAGTGACGAAATCAAAAACCATCTTTCCGACAGATGATTCGCTTTTTTAAGATTCTGTATCTTGCCATGACCGACATCACAAAGAAATGGACTGGAAAAACATGGGATTGGGGACAGACCTTGGATCAGCTCTGCATATATTTTGGAGACAGAATCCAACCAGAAGATCTCGAATAGAATAAAGAGTAAGGGTCAAAAACGCCCGTTTTCAGCGGGCGTTCTTGACATGTCTGCTTATTCATGCTAAATAGTAAATAAGGCTTAAACAGCAATCATGCCATTCAAGCCTAATTCATTTTTTAAATTTAATGTAAATCATTATGATTTTTTCATTAATCTAAGAGATTTTACACAAAATATTTTACACTCTCCTCCCGGATGTTCCCTACAGAAATTTCTGTGAACATTCGGGAGTTTTTTGTTGCGAACAAGTAACGTTCGCAGGTGATATTTACTTATCAAGACTTGCCAGGACATCTTCCAGAACATCCTCAACAGAGTCAGTTACTTCATCCGCATAGTAGGATACACCAGGTGCACTGTTTGACATTGCGTAGCTGTGACCGACCAGTTCAAGCATTTCCAGATCATTATACTGATCTCCGAATGCCATACATTCTTCCGGCTTTACATGGAATAATTTCATCAGGTTAGAAAGAGCAGCACCTTTATTTGTTCCCGGAGCAATGAAGTCAATCCAGATATTTCCGGAAGTAACAACCTTAATCTCTGCACCGAACATTTCCTGTAAGTGTTCTAAATATTGCATGATTACTTTTTTGTGTCATCAATCATATTACAGATTGCAATCTTGAGAAATGGACCTTCGATTTTGCTTAGGTCGTCTACAATTTTTTGTTGTGTTCTGCATGACATTTACAATATGATTTACAAAAGCTTCGTGATTATCTTCAATCAAACAAGCATCTTCTCTGGAGATGAGAATATCAAAATTCGGTGATTTTTTTTCACTTCATCTATAATGCGGCAGGCAAGGTCATCTGCAATTATTCCGAGAGATTACCTTTCCCTGATGAATACAGATGGAACCATTTTCTCCGATATAGGAAATCTCGTCCTTAATCTCAGAAAAACAGTCTACGCTCATTATCATACTGGCGTCCGCTTGCAGCAACAAAGTGAATGCCTTTTTGTGTCAGTTCATGAATCAGCTCTATGGCACGAGGAGTCAGTTTCTGTGCTCCGTTATGAAGAAGCGTACCGTCAAGATCACTTGCAATTAATTTGATCATATGTAAAATCCTCCTGATTTTTCAAACTCTGTTTACGCAAAAAGTTTAACATCATCTTTCGAAAGAATCAAGAAAGTTATTCTGCAATCACTTCTTCAGCACGTTTCAGTGCGGCACTGATATTCGGCTGGAAGTTCTCTTTTCCAACCAGCTCTGTGAATCCGGCTTTCTCCATAACTTTCATTGGCTGTTCGTTGACGTGGGAGAAGACAACCGTAATTCCTTTGACTCACAGACCTCTACCGGATCAACGAGAGCATTCATAGCAGTACTGTCCAGTGCAGGAACGCTTCGCATACGAAGAACAAGGCAGGTAGTAAAATCTTTTACGACAATGTGTTCAATCGCACTTGCTGCTCCGAAGAACAGAGGTCCTGAGATTTCGTAGACACGGATCTGAAGTGGAAGTTTCTGAAGGCGTTCATCGACATCCGGGGTGTCATCATCCACATAAGTCCAGCTGTTGACGTGTGTTTCTTCGCTCATACGCTTGATAAAGAGCAGGCAGGCAAGAACCATACCAATCTCAATTGCTACGACCAGGTCGAAGAGTACTGTCAGGATAAAGGAAGCAAAAAGTACAATGATATCACTCTTTGGAGCAGTCTTGACCAGTTTTACAAAGGTACGCCACTGGCACATATTATAAGCTACGATAGACAGGATGGCTGCAATGGTAGGCATTGGGATCATACCTGCATAAGGCATCAGTACGACAAGTACAATGACCAGTGTAATGGAATGAACGATTCCGGCAATCGGAGTACGTCCACCGTTTCGGACATTGGCAGCAGTTCTGGCAATAGCTCCTGTCGCAGGGATTCCGCCGAAAAAGGGCAGAAGCAATGTTGCCGGCACCCTGGGCAACCAGTTCCATGTCGGAACGGTGCTTTCCGTTGATCATTCCGTCTGCGACGACGCAGGAAAGAAGTGATTCGATCGCAGCAAGAACAGCAATTGTAAATGCGTTCGGAAGTGCATTTTGAACAACTTCAAATGATACAGCCGGAAGATGGAAGGATGGGAGAGAGTTGCTGATCGTGTAAAGATTTCCAATTGTAGAAACTTTTAACGGCAGGAACTGAACCATCAGGATTCCAATGATAACTGCGATCAAAGATCCAGGGATTCTTTTGAAGATGTATGGAGCAATGATCAGAACAGCAAGACTTACTGCACCGACAATCAGTGCATCAATATTAATTGTAGAGAAGTTTTCAACAACAGCACGGAATTTCTCTGTTGTCTCGATCGGTTTTACCCCCATCCGGATAGGTGAGTCCGAAGAAATCTTTCAGCTGTCCGATTACAATTGTAACAGCAATTCCGGAAGTGAATCCGGTTGTGATCGTAAATGGGATGAATTTGATCAGACTTCCGAAATGGCACAGTCCCATCAGAACCAGAAAAGATACCGGCGAGGATTGTTGCAATGACAAGTCCATCCATTCCGTCTTTGGCAACAATGCCGGCGACGATTGTTGCGAATGCAGCCGTTGGTCCGGCAATCTGTACACTGCTTCCGCCAAGTGCAGAGATGACAAATCCGGCAACGATCGCAGTGAAGATACCAGCCTCCGGGCCTACACCGGATGCAAGTGCCAGTGCAATTGACAGCGGCAATGCAATAATTGCTACAATGATTCCGGCAGTTACGTCTTTGATGAACTGAGAACGATTGTAGCTCTTTAATGATGTAAGTAACATCGGCTTCAATGAATTCATTTGATAGATCAATCCTTTCTTTTGTGATAACTATAAAACATAACCTTTCAAGTATAGCATAGAAAAAGGGACACTGAGAAGAGGAAACCTTGTATGTTTTTAAAGACATGAAGAGGTTATTGTTCACTCCCGTGTCAATCACTTCGCTGATTGACACGGAGGATGCATGTTTGTTTGAATGCATCTCGCCCCATCGCCAAAGGCGATTTAAAATGGCGAGATGCGTTACTGGTCGCACATCGTGTGAACAGTAACATGAAGTAGAATGTTAAGAGAAAAAAAGCTTGTATCTGATTTATAAAGGTAATATAATAGAATAACTTGTAAAGCATGTTTTATATAATGAAAACATGTTTTACGGTAGCAAATTTGTGAATAGATATGATAACAAAAGGGGTATCACAAGAAAGAAAAGGAAGATTATTATGGGAAAATATTTCGGAACAGACGGCTTCCGTGGGGAGGCCAATGTAGTTCTTACAGTAGAGCATGCATTTAAAGTAGGACGTTATCTTGGATGGTATTTCGGACAGGACCACAAGGCCGGAATCGTAATCGGGAAAAGACACAAGAAGAAGCAGCTACATGTTTGAGTATGCACTTGCTGCAGGACTGACAGCATCAGAGCTGACGCTTACCTTCTTCATGTAACGACCACACCAAGTGTTTCTTATGTAGTAAGAACAGAAGATTTTGACTGTGGAATTATGATTTCTGCGAGCCACAATCCATACTATGATAATGGTATCAAGGTAATCAACAGCGAAGGTCATAAGATGGAGGCTGAGGTTGAGGCAAAGATCGAGGCTTATATCGATGGGGGAGATTGATGAGATCCCGCTGGCAACAAAAAGAGAGCATTGGCCGCACAGTTGACTATGCAGCAGGAAGAAACCGTTATATCGGTCATCTGATTTTCTTGCAACACGTTCCTTCAAGGATATGAGAGTTGGACTTGACTGTGCGAATGGTAGTGCGTCAAGCGTTGCAAAGAGTGTATTTGATGCACTGGGAGCAGAAACATATGTAATTAACAATGAGCCAAATGGTGTGAATATTAATACAAACTGTGGTTCTACACATATCGAAGTTCTGCAGGAGTATGTAAAAAGAGAAACATCTGGATATTGGATTTGCTTATGACGGAGATGCTGACAGATGTATCGCAGTTGATGAGAATGGAAATGTTGTAGATGGAGACCGCATTATGTATGTATGTGAAGTAAATATCTCATGGAGCAGGGAAAACTGAAAGACAATACAGTTGTTACAACAATTATGTCTAATCTGGGACTTTATAAAGCATGCGATAAGATTGGTATGAAGTATGAGCAGACAGCAGTTGGTGACAAGTACGTTTATGAGAACATGCTTAAGAATGGATATGTTCTTGGCGGAGAGCAGTCCGGGACATATCATCTTCAGCAAACATGCACGTACAGGTGACGGTATCCTGACATCTCTTATGGTTATGGGAAGCGATCATTGAGAAGAAGCAGACACTTGGAACACTTGCAGATGAAGTGAAGATCTTCCCACAGCTTCTGAAGAATGTTCGTGTAAAAGGATAAAAAGACAGCACTGGATAACGCAGCAGTTCAGGCGGCAGTAGAGAAAAACAGCTGAAGAACTCGGAACAGACGGACGTATCCTTGTTCGCGAGAGTGGAACAGAGCCGGTAATCCGTGTTATGGTAGAAGCAGCTTCTGACGAGATCTGCGAGAAATACGTAGACAGCGTTGTAAAAGTAATTGAAAGCGAAGGACTTTGCGAGTAAATAATTAAGAATGGAACAGGGTTGCTGGATAACAGCTATGAAAAGGACATCTTGCGGGAGTAAATCTCTGCAGGATGTCCTTTTTTTCACTAAAAAAAAGAAGAGAAACATTTCGAAAAATGAATCCCTTCTTTCCAATATCTGATCGAAAATTCTTATCTGATTTAAAATCAGTCGATATATTTCAGCCATCCTTCCGGTGCTTCGATACGTCCCATCTGGATACCTGTCAGTGTATCGCGAAGTTTTGCGATTGTAGGTCCCATCTGTTCCATTCCACTAGGGAAGCAGATTTCTTCTCCGTGGTTGACAATCTTACCAACCGGTGAGATAACAGCGGCTCTTCCGCACAGACCACATTCAGCGAAGTCTTTTTACTTCATCAAAGTAAACATCTCTTTCTTCTACTTTCAGTCCGAGATAATGTTCAGCAACATACATCAGAGAACGTCTTGTGATAGACGGAAGAATTGTTGTGGAGTGTGGTGTAACTACAGTGTTATCTTTTTGTTACGAACAGGAAGTTTGCTCCACCTGTTTCCTCAACTTTTGTTCTTGTAGCGGAGTCAAGGTACATATTTTCATCAAAACCATTTGCGTGAGCTGTAACAATTGCGTGCAGGCTCATGGCATAGTTCAGTCCGGCTTTGATGTGTCCTGTTCCATGCGGTGCGGCGCGGTCAAAGTCTGATACGCACAGTGTCAGTGGTTTCACGCCGCCCTTGAAGTACGGTCCAACCGGAGTGGCAAATACACGGAACTGATAGTCAGTAGCCGGTTTTACACCGATTACGGGATTGATTCCGAACATATAAGGTCTGATATAAAGTGTTGCTCCTGTTCCGTAAGGTGGAACGTAAGCTTCATTTGCCTTTACTGTCTGAACAATAGCATCAACGAATTTATCTTCCGTGAAAGGCGGCATCTCAAGACGTTTCGCTGAGTCGACCATACGCTTCGCATTGAGGTCCGGACGGAAAGTGACAATGTGTCCATCCTCTGTTGTGTAAGCCTTCATTCCTTCAAATACTGTCTGTGCATACTGAAGAACTCCGGCACATTCATTCATGACGATGTTAGGATCTTCTGTGAGACCACCTTCATCCCATGCTCCCTCTTTATAATTAGCTACAAAACGCTTATCTGTAGGGATATATCCGAATCCGATATTTTCCCCAGTCAATGTTTTTTTTTTTTCTCCATTGTAGTAAATCCTCCATTCCTTTATGCGGCGAAAGACCGTATGATTTCTAATTAACGCTATTATAATACCGTCAATTGAAAAAAATCAAGAGTGCGCTCTGTTTTTTTGAAAATGTTTTTACGGACATGTAATAGTCAGAATCTAAATCCTGCAACTAAATAGTTACAATAACTGTGTCTGATATCCGGCACGCTTCAACCGGCGTTCCATTTTACAGCTTCGTCAAGCGTATCATATTCTCCGACCGTTACCCGGAATAAACCATCCCCTTCTGTCAAAACAGCAGGAAAATTCAATTCAGTTAATTCATTCAGGAGTCGTCGGGCATATCGTTCACTGCGGAAAGCCCCGGTCTGCACTGCATAGTGAGGGAGAGAAGAATCACTGCTGATTTCTCCGCTTTCTTCTAATGTATCAAGGATTCCCTCAGCAATCGCAAGCGCAATATCATCAAAGTTATCATCAAAGAGCCGGTTATCAGTGTCAGAGTTGATAAAGCCGGCCTCGACCAGAACCGCCGGCATCTGTGTACGGCGCAGAACGACCAGACCGGGGCGCTCTTTACGCCGAGGTTGATGAAGCCGAGAGCTTCCAGGCCTTCATTAATATTTTGGGCCATTGTGTACTTCAGACCGGATTTGTTGTAAAACCAGAGATTCTACGCCGGATACGGTATTATCTGTCGGATAAGAATTACGGTGAATAGACAGAAAGAAGTCTGCGCCGGCTGCATTTGCTTCCAATGCTTTCTGATAGGGAGATTCATAAATGTCTGTTGTACGTGTATAGAGTACATCAATTCCACGTTCCTGCAGCAGTTCTCCGATAGCAAGCGTTAAAGATAAGGTGTCATCCTTTTCCCGGCGGCCGTTATAGACAGCCCCGGGATCACGACCGCCATGACCTGCATCAAGCATGATAGAATAAGACATTATAATCACCTCATTATTTTTGTGTTTCTATATATTATATGATGTAAGTGTCAAAAGTCCAAAATGCGATTGTGCTTGCACAAGTAAGCATTTTAGACTTTGTTGACACGCTGAACACCGAGGACGAAATAAAATGATGTGAATACACCATTTTATGGGAGTTTGAGGTGTTCAAGGATTGCGGGAATTGCGTAGCAATATAGCAATTCGAATACATCAATGAGTGGCAAAATTTAATTTTGACACTCATATCATTATATGAAAGCGCGCATTGCCTGTGAAACGTCAAAAATGCCGGCTGCGATAATGCAGCCGACATTTCAAAAAGTTCTATTCATGTGAGTGTTTATCATTTTCAGAAGCATCAGAAGTTTCTCCATCCACTTCTTCTGTATCTGTTCTTTCAGGAAGATAAACATGTACCATTTCTACGCGGTTCTTATCCAACTTCTCGACCACCAGACGAATTCCATCTTCAGTGACAACTTCATCACCCATCTGGAGGTAAACGGTCCCAGATGTTCGATGATCAGTCCTCCGAGAGAATCATAATCTTCAGAGTTAAGTTCTGTATGTAAGTGATCGTTCACATCATCTAGACTCATGGAACCTTCGATAATATATTCATGATCAGAAATCTCTTTGATCAGTTCATCTTCATTCTCATCATATTCATCATGAATCTCACCGACGATTTCTTCCAGAATATCTTCCAAAGTGATGAGTCCTGCCATCTCACCGTACTCATCCAGAACAATTGCAATATTAAAAGTAGAATCTCTCATCTCTACAAGAAGTTCAGAGATATCTTTGAACTCATAAGTGAAATGCGGTTTTCTTAAGAAATCCCGGATATTGAACGGTGTATCATGATCGTAAAGAAGCAGATCCTTCATGTTAATAATACCGACAACATTATCCTGTGTCTCTTCGTAAACAGGAAGTCTTGTGAATTTGTCTTCACGGAAAATATCAATCAATTCATCGAAGGTACTATTGACATCAGCAAATGTAACATGTACGCGAGGAACCATAATGTCTTTCGCCTTGGCATCGCCGAGATCGAATACGTTGTAGATCATCTCTTTTTCATCAGACTCGATTACACCATCTTCATGGCTGACATCCACAATGGTACGAAGTTCTTCTTCTGTCATAGCTTTATTCGCCGCATCCGGATCTACGCGAAGGATCAGCATGATTCCGCGGGAAAACAAGTTAATGATGAAAATGACAGGAGTCATGACCGTCATGAAAAACTTGATGACCGGAATATAGCGAAGCGTAAGCTTCTCAGCGTTGATCGTTGCATAATTCTTCGGTGTAATCTCTCCAAATACAAGGATTGCCACTGTCAGAATCAGTGTAGCAATGCTGACCATGTATCCACCAAATGAATAGGCAAGGGTTGTAGCAAGAGAAGATGCTGAAACATTCACAATGTTATTACCAATCAGGATCGCACTGAGCATCTTCGCTGTGTGATTCTCTGTGATATCAAGAGCCGAGCTGCCCGCTTGTTCCCCACCGTCTGCGAGAGAGCGGAGTTTAATTTTATTCACTGACATCAGCGCAGTCTCGGTTGATGAAAAAAAATGATGAAAACAATAGTAAAATTAACAGTATAATTAATAGGTACGTGTCACCTGCGTCCACTTTAAATATTCACTCCTTTGATTAAAAAAATGTGCCTCTAAATAGGCTTGGTTAATTTTAGATATACGCATTCATTATACATGGTTTATTAGTGTTTGGCAAGGCAATATACTTTACTTTATGAAGTGGGTGGTGTATGATGTTGATGACTGATAAGAATATTTAATACTATTATATAGAAGAAACGGAGTATAGATATGGAATTGTACAATAGATTGTGCACTATTACAAAACAGGAAAATGTAATGAAAGATGAGCCGATGAAGAAACATACAACATTTCGTATTGGTGGTCCGGCAGATTATTTCGTGACACCTGAATCAAAGGAAGAGATCCAGGGCAATCGTTGAGTTATGCAAAAAAAGAGGAAATCCCATATTCCGTGATCGGAAACGGAAGTAATCTTCTTGTTGGAGATAAGGGATATCGTGGCGTAATCCTTCAGATTTTTTAAGAAAATGAATCAGATCAGGGTAGAAGAGAATAAGATTTATGCCGGAGCAGGCGCACTTCTGTCGAAGATTGCGGCAACAGCATTGGCAGAATCTCTGACAGGCTTTGAGTTTGCAGCAGGAATTCCGGGAACATTAGGCGGAGCCGTCCGTATGAATGCGGGTGCATACGGTGGAGAGATGAAGCAGGTACTTGAGAGTGTGGAAGTGATGACAGCAGATGGAGAATTTCTCACGATCCCGGTAGAAGAGATGGGACTTGCTTATCGGACAAGCGTGGTAGAACAGAAGAATTATATTGTTCTTGAAGCAGTGATTTCTCTTGAAAAAGGAAATCCGGAGAAGATCAAAGAAGTGATGGATGATCTGAAAGAAAAAAGAGTGACAAAAAGCAGCCATTAGAGTATGCAAGTGCAGGAAGTACATTTAAGCGTCCGGAAGGATATTTCGCAGGAAAACTGATTGAAGATGCAGGACTTCGCGGATTCAGGGTCGGAGATGCACAGGTCTCTGAAAAGCATTGCGGTTTCGTGATCAACAGAGGGAATGCAAGCGCAGCAGAGGTTATGGAACTGATGCGTCAGGTAGAAGATAAAGTAGAAGAAAATTCAGGAGTCCGTCTGGAAGCGGAAGTAAGAAGAATAGGAGAGTTTTTGATATGCGTTTTGTTATCGTAACAGGGATGTCGGGGGCAGGAAAATCAACGGCATTAAAAATGCTGGAAGATATGGGGTATTTCTGTGTGGACAATCTGCCAATCGCAATGTTTCCTGGATTTGTGCAGATGATTGAGAATTCAGAAACTTCAATGAAGAAAGTGGCATTGGGAGTCGATGTGCGAAGCGGACAGGATATTTTCTGGATTAGAGAAAGACCTTGAGCAAATGGACCGAAAATGGGATCAAATATGAGATTCTGTTTCTGGACGCAAAGGATTCTGTACTTGTAAAGCGATACAAAGAAACGAGAAGACAGCACCCTCTGAGCGGGTCGGGACGTGTGGATACCGGTATTGCGAAAGAACGTGAGAAGACCGCATTTTTGAAGATGAAGGCAACGTATATTCTTGATACAAGTAAGATGCTGACGAGAGAATTGAAGATTGAACTTGAGAAGATTTTTGTGAAAGGTGAGAGTTTTTTGCAACCTCTATATCACAGTAATGTCCTTTGGTTTTAAATACGGAATTCCGCAGGACGCAGACCTTGTATTCGATGTGCGTTTTCTTCCGAATCCGTACTATATTGATACATTGAAAGAAAAAACAGGAAATGATCCGGAAGTCAGGATTATGTCATGCAGAATGACAAAGGGACCGATTTTCCTTGAAAAATTAAAAGACATGGTTGAATTTCTGATTCCAAATTATATTTTGGAGGGAAAAAAAACCAGCTTGTGATCGCAATTGGATGTACCGGCGGAAAGCATAGATCTGTAACGCTGGCGAATGCGTTATATCACACGCTTGAGACAGAGGAAAGTTATGGCGTCCGTATTGAACATCGTGATATCGGGAAGGATAGTATCACAAAAGAAAGTAAAAGGTGGAAAATATGTCATTTTCTGGAAAAGTGAAGGAAGAGCTTGCAAGGAACATCAGTTCAGCCAGACATTGCCAGATTGCGGAACTGACGGCTTTTATTGGCATGTGCGGGACGGTTGTAATCAATAGTTTTGACCGGTGCAGTATCAAGATTCGTACAGAAAACATTTTAGTTGCAAGAAAGGTCTTTACATTAATAGAAAAAACATTTAATATAAGGAGTGATATTTCCGTTCGGAGAAATATAAAGAAGCAGACAGAGACCTATTCTGTTATTGTAAAAAGCATGAAGATGCGATACGTATCTTACAGGCTACGAAGATGATAGGGGAACAGCAGGGAGAATTGCGGAAGAGTTGCATGCCGTGAATCCGATGATTGTCCAACAGGTTTGTTGTCGAAGAGCATTTCTCCGCGGAACGTTTCAGGCGTCCGGATCTATGAGTGATCCGAACAAGGCATATCATTTTGAGATTGTCTGTTCCACAGAAGAGATGGCACATCAGATCTGTGATCTGATCTGCAGTTTTTCTATGGACGCAAAGATCGTGCTCAGAAAAAAAGTCGTATGTTGTTTACCTGAAAGAAGGAGCACAGATAGTAGATATTCTGAATATCATGGAGGCACATGTCTCATTAATGGAACTTGAGAATGTAAGAATTCTCAAGGAGATGAGAAATTCTGTAAACAGAAAAGTGAATTGTGAAACTGCCAATATTAATAAGACAGTATCAGCAGCAGTGAAACAGCTGGAAGATATTACATATTTGAGAGATCAGATAGGATTTGAGAATATACCGAAAGGATTAGTCGAGGCCGCTCTTGCCCGCCTCGAGCATCCGGAAAGCAACATTGAAGGAACTGGGAGAATCCCTGAATCCTCCGGTTGGAAAATCGGGTATCAACCACAGGCTGCGTAAGCTGAGTGAGATGGCAGACAAAGTTCGGCAAGAACAAGGAGGATTATTATGATTAAGACATCTGTTGTAGTGAAAGCGGACCCAGGGTTTGATGGACGGCCGATCGCCCTTCTCGTACAGGAAGCCAGCCAGTATGCGAGCAAAGTGTACATTCAGGTAGCCGAGAAGAACATCAATGCAAAAGTATTATGGGTATGATGAGTCTGAATCTGATCGGAGGCGAGGAGATTACCGTTGTGACAGACGGCGAGGACGAGCAGAAAGCAGCTGAAGGCATTAAGACATTCTTTGCTAATGTATAATAACAATAAGATGGTAATTGAAGTCACAGAGAGATAACCATGTGATTACAAATGAATATAGAGGGGCTGTACTTTGAAGAGGAGTACAGCCATCTTTTTTCTATGGGGGAGAGTTTGCAGCTGGATGTGAACACAAATGATTTTTTGAATAAGGAGGTATTTGTTTATGAAAAGAATGCTATTTGTTTACAATCCGAATTCAGGAATGGGACTTCTGAAGCCGAAACTTTCAGATGTGATCGACACTTTTGTGAAGGGCGGATATGAGGTGACGGTTTATCCTACACAAAGAAGTCAGGATGCTGTAAGAAAAGTCAGTGAGTACAAAGAAGAATATGATCTCGTGGCATGTAGTGGCGGAGATGGTACATTGGATGAAGTCGTGACCGGTATGATGATGCGAGAGAAAATAAGACGCCAATCGGATATATTCCGGCCGGAACAACGAATGATTTTGCAAGTAGTCTGCATATTTCCAAGAATATGCTGGAGGCCCGCAGATACAATTGTAACAGGAACACCATTTTCCTTTGATATCGGTCAGTTTAACGATGACTACTTCGTATATATTGCAGCCTTTGGCATTTTCACAGATGTGTCATATGAGACGAAGCAGAGTAATATGAAGAATATTCTTGGTCATATGGCTTATATTCTGGAAGGAACCAAGAGACTGTTCAATATTCCGTCTTATAAGATCAAAGTCATACATGACGGAGAGACGATTGAAGATGAGTTTATCTTTGGAATGGTGACAAATTCACGCTCTGTAGGAGGATTCAAAAGAATCACAGGAGAAAATGTTATTTTTTGATGATGGCGTTTTTGAGGTGACACTCTTTAAAACACCAAAGAATCCAGTCGAGTTGAACGAATTGATTGGGGCAGTTGTGATGCGTCAGATTAATTCGGACAGAATATACTCCTTCAAGAGTGGTGAAGTCCGTTTTGAATCTGTTGAGGCAATTCCATGGACTCTGGATGGAGAGTACGGCGGTACTCATGAAGAAGTTGTAATTAAGAATAAAAAATCAGGCACTTCAGATTATGGTCAAGGAAGAAGCCGTAGAAGAACTGAGTGAACAGTTGGTGGAAAGCAGAGGAAGTCTGAACACATAATTCTGAAATATTTTCAGTGATATTTTAGAAAGTCACCCCTTTTTTGAATTTAAAGCTTGCTGAACAATCGCCGAAAACCGCGTGAAATCAAGAGAAAACAGCAATTTGAAAGAATAATAAAAATTTTTGAAAAAATTAAAAAAGGGGTTGCATTTTCTGAAATCCTGGTATATAATAACTATTGTCTTGTGGCGGTAACAAAAAAGACACAGACGAAAATGAATAAGGCTCCGTGGTCAAGCGGTCAAGACGCTAGCCTCTCACGCTGGAATCAGGGGTTCGATTCCCCTCGGAGTCACTGAAAGAAGCTCGTATTTACGAGCTTTTTTGTGTTTTGAAAATCTTTTAGTAAATCATGGCCAATCATTTTATTAGAAATGTTCCTAGCACAAGTGATAGTGTAATCTTGCTGTTTTTCCAGTATTATAAATAAAAAGTAATGTTGATAAAATGGGGAAAATTGAAGGGAGGATTGCATATGGGTCATAAATCAAACGAAAACAAAGGAATTTAGAAATACCATAATTGCATCACAGGGTGACTACAAATTAAGAGGCGACAGTGATCCATTTACATTCCTTTTTGCTTGCATACTTATTCCTGTGGGCACACTTTTCATATTCATTGGTCTTTGGTGTATTAAGGATCTGTTTGAAAAACGGAATGCGAGGTGATCAAATGAAGTTTTCCTGGGGGGAGATTCAATATTTTTTGCATTTTTGTGGGCAAGTGTGTGGGCCGGAGCCCTCACCTGCTATGTTTTGATTGGAAAGTTGAATGGATGCAGCCAAAACTGTGGTTTCTTTACGTCAAGAAAAAATTAAATAAATCAAAGTCGATTTTTTTCAAAGCAACGAAGATTTCTCAAAAAGGTACTTAACCCTTTTAAAACAGTATTATCTGCATTAGAAGACGGTAATATTCAAAATTCTTCGGTGAACATAGGTCAGTCATATCGCCAGAAAATCGAACATGAGATGAAACTTTTACAGGCGAATGATTACATAACTCATGAAATTCGTATAGCTTACGCGAAACTGCCAGAAGCAAACAAAAAGAATCATGATTTCAAACATTGGAATGATGCCGGACGTGAATGGAGAGAGGCCATACTGCAAGGTACCGTATCAAACCGATATCGTAAAAAAAAAAAGTGGAAAAATCCTGTACGAGGACTTTTTCCCACATGGTGCAATCTTACTTAAACAATCCAGGCATATCCGTCATGATGAAGTTGAAAGCAAAAACAGAAATGAAGAGCAACAATTTTATTCTGAATATCAGAAAATCATGTGTCCAAGCTGTGGCGCTGAGATTTCATTAAATAGTAATGAAGTTCATTGTCCTTATTGTGGTGGATATATCAAAAAGCGATTTTTTTCGACTGGCAGATAGAAGAGCTTCTGATCTATCAGGATTTAAATCCCAATGATTATAATTATAAAATGGTAGCAGCAACACTCCTGGTTTTTCTTTCTTCCGGCAGTTCCTTGTTTTCGATTTATCCAAAGCGTTGAGATCATATTGGCAGTTCCTTTTGTACTTACAGTTATATTAGCTGTTATTCTCGGAGCAGTGCTACTAAGAAGCAAGAATAGTACAGAAGGATTAGAAGAACAAATTGTTCGTTATGATGAAAAGGTATTACTTGTAGATCTCAATGAAGCTCTTAATGATGCAGAACTGACATCCGATTTATTATTTTACAGTGTGGACAAATTACAACTGAAAGCTGTAGATAATACTGAAACCCAGACAACGATCACAATACAGGCCATACTCCATAAGCTTATTCTTCAAAATAATCAAAAGATTATAAAAAGGACAAAAAGATGGAACTTAAATTATACAGAGCGCGACATCCAAGACGAATGAAGTCAAAAGGTCAGGCTGTTTTCAGTGAAAAAGAATGTCCAAGCTGCGGTGCTAATTTCATGCCGGATAAAAATGGTTGTTGTTCCTACTGTGGATACCAGCTTACTGTTGATAATTCAAAATGGAGACTTTTGTTAATCTTTAGCGAGTGATAAATAATCGTTGGTTATATTGTACAAAAAATAAAAACAATCCACAGAAGAAAGGGAAAACCATTGTGAAAATGTTAACAAGATTCACCGCTGTGGATTGTTTTTTTATGCAAAACATAAGATTGTCATTTATAAATTAATACGCTATAATATAGAAGAATTCTAAATAAATAATTCCTGATGGTTTTCACGGGTGTCAGGATCTTTAAGAATTGGAGGAAAGAAATATGTTAGTATCAGCTACAGAAATGTTAAAAAAAGCACAAAGCAGGTCACTATGCAGTAGGACAGTTCAACATCAACAACCTTGAGTGGACAAAAGCTATTCTTACAACAGCACAGGAACTCAACTCACCAGTTATCCTTGGTGCATCTGAAGGTGCTGGAAAGTACATGACAGGATACAAGACAGTAGTAGGAATGGTTAACGGAATGATGGAAGAACTTGGAATTACAGTTCCAGTTGCTCTGCATCTGGATCACGGAGCTACGAAGGATGCCTGAAATGCGTAGAAGCAGGTTTTTCTTCTATCATGTTCGACGGTTCACATTACCCAATCGAAGAGAACGTTGAGAAAAGAAAAAGAACTCGTTAAAATCGCTAACGAACACGGTATGTCACTTGAAGCAGAAGTTGGTTCAATCGGTGGAGAAGAAGATGGTGTTATCGGAAGAGGTGAGTGCGCTGATCCGGAAGAGTGTAAGAGAGTAGCTGATCTTGGGGAATCGATTTCCTGGCAGCAGGTATTGGTAACATTCATGGTAAATATCCAGCAAACTGGGAAGGATTAAGCTTTGAGACTCTGGATGCTATTCAGGCAGCGACAGGAGCAATGCCACTCGTACTTCACGGTGGTACAGGTATCCCGGAAGATATGATCAAGAAAGCAATCTCTCTTGGAGTTGCTAAGATCAACGTTAATACAGAGTGTCAGCTTTCTTTCGCAGATGCTACACGTAAGTACATCGAAGCAGGAAAAAAGATCTTGAGGGTAAAGGATTTGACCCACGTAAACTTCTCAAACCAGGTGCAGACGCAATCATGGCAACAGTAAAAAAGAGAAGATGGAGTTATTCGGATCTGTCGGAAAAAGCCTGAGAAGTTACTGCTCACACGGTGTGCGACCAGCAACGCATCTCGCCATTTTAAATCGCCTTTGGCGATGGGGCGAGATGCATTCAAGTCAAAACATGCATCCTCCGTGCCAATCAGCGGAGTGATTGACACGGGAGTGAACAGTAACCCTGCGAAGAACTTTTTTAAAAAAAGCAAAAAGCAGGTTGAGGTATACTGACTCACGTAAACAGAACAAGGGCGTTCCAATTATAATTGGAGTGCCCTTTTTTTTTATCGCTTGGGAAATGATCCGCATGATTGAATCAGATTGGATGGAATAAAAATCAGATCTGATCTGACTGGATCAGACGGATGATTTCCTGAGAGGTAATCTATTTGGGGTTTCCGTAGTGTAATCGAATATTGTTCATTGCAGTGAACGGTAATCGAAGAATTAAGAGAAAAAGGAAGGTATAGGGTATGAGCACAGAATTATTCAATGTAGCTGACATCTTTGGAGAAAATGTATTTAATGATACAGTTATGCAGGAGCGTCTGCCAAAGAAAGTTTACAAGAATCTGAGAAAAGACAATTGAAGAAGGAAAAGACCTGGATCTCGAGACAGCAGATGTTATTGCTCACGAGATGAAAGAATGGGCGATTGAAAAAAGGAGCGACTCACTATACACACTGGTTCCTGCCACTTACAGGAGTTACAGCAGAGAAGCATGATTCCTTTATCTCAGCTCCACTTCCGAGCGGAAAGGTTCTGATGACTTTCTCAGGAAAGGAACTGATCAAGGGCGAGCCTGATGCATCTTCATTCCCGTCAGGTGGTCTGAGAGCAACTTTCGAAGCAAGAGGTTATACAGCATGGGATTGTACCTCACCGGCATTCGTAAGACAGGACGACGCAGGCGGAGCTACACTTTGCATTCCAACAGCATTCTGCTCCTACACAGGAGAGGCGCTTGACCAGAAAACACCGCTTCTTCGTTCCATGGAAGCAATCAACAAAGAAGCATTAAGACTTCTTCGTTTATTTGGAAATACAACATCTAAGAAAGTTACTCCATCTGTTGGAGCAGAGCAGGAGTACTTCCTTGTAGATGCAGAGAAGTTTGAAGAAAGAAAAGACCTGATCTACACAGGACGTACACTCTTTGGAGCAATGCCTCCGAAAGGACAGGAGCTTGATGATCATTACTTCGGAACAATCCGTCAGAGAATCGCATCCTTCATGAGAGATGTAAATATCCAGCTTTGGAAAGTTGGTGTTCCGGCTAAGACACAGCATAATGAGGTTGCACCGGCACAGCACGAACTGGCTCCGATTTATACAGAGGCGAACATTGCGGTAGACAGAACCAGCTGACAATGCAGACACTGAAGAGAGTAGCCTGCCAGCACGGACTGAAATGCCTGCTGCATGAGAAACCGTTCGCAGGTGTCAACGGTTCCGGAAAACATAACAACTGGTCCATCACCACAGATGACGGCATCAACCTTCTTGATCCAGGTAAGACACCTCACGAGAATACACAGTTCCTTCTTGTACTTGCCTGCATCCTGAAAGCGGTTAACAAACATGCAGACCTGCTTAGAGAATCCGCAGCAGATCCGGGAAATGACCACAGACTTGGAGCAAACGAGGCACCTCCGGCAATTATCTCTATCTTCCTTGGAGAACAGCTTGAGGATGTTGTTGAGCAGTTGATCAGTACAGGAGAAGCTACACACACAGTCTGAAAGGCGGAAAGCTGGAGACAGGTGTAAGCACACTTCCGGATTTGTTCAAAGATGCAACAGACAGAAACAGAACATCACCGTTCGCATTTACAGGAAATAAGTTCGAGTTCCGTATGGTTGGATCAAGAGATTCTATCGCAAACCCGAATATCGTACTGAAACACAATCGTTGCAGAAGCATTTGCAGATGCATGTGATATTCTTGAGAAGGCAGATGACTTTGATCTTGCAGTACATGATCTGATCAAAGAATACCTGACAGAGAACAGAGAATCATCTTCAACGGAAACGGATACTCTGACGAGTGGGTTGCAGAGGCTGAGAGAGAAGAGGACTTCCGAACATTAAGTCTATGGTTGAAGCAATTCCGGCAATCACAACAGACAAGGCTGTAGAATTGTTTGAGAGATTCAGCGTATTTACAAAAGCAGAGCTTGAGTCCCGTGCAGAGATCCAGTATGAGGCATATGCTAAGGCAATCAATATTGAAGCACGCACGATGATCGATGTGGCAAGCAAGCAGATCATCCCGGCAGTCATCAAGTATACAAAGACATTGGCAGATACAGTAAATGCTGTAAAGGCAGCTGGTGTTGACGCATCTGTTCAGACAGAGACTCTGAAAGAAGTAAGTGCTCTGATGGCTGAGACAAAGGCAGCACTTGATAACCTTGTAAAAAAACAACAGCAGATGCAGCAGCAAAAGAAGAAGGCGAAGTACAGGCTACATACTATCATACAGAGGTTGTTCCGGCTATGGATGCACTCCGTGCACCGGTTGACAAACTTGAGATGATCGTGGATAAAGAAGTTTGGCCAATGCCATCTTACGGAGACCTGATTTTCGAGGTATAAAATTGCATTACAGAAAAGTAATTTGAAGTAAATGATTGGAAGTCATTATTCGGATAAAGAGTCGGATAATGGCTTCTTTTTGCTCTGAAAATCGGGAAAGCTGCATGACTATTTCATGCAAGAAAGCAAAAAAAATTATTGTATAATGAGAAGTGGTTCGTGCAGCTTGAGCGTATTCTGCACGAATGAGAAAAAGAAAGAGTGGAATAAAAATGCAGTCAGAAGCAGAACTTAGAAGTTTATTATCAAGAATAGATCACCGGGGGATATCCGGCTTATAAAGATACAAAAGGACAGTACCGATTTCGGGATATGTTTTATCAATCGATCACGTACAGGGAGATCCGTTTGCGTCACCGTCAAAGGTAAGTGTACTGGTGAGTGGGAAGACAGCAGGATTCCCACAGGAATTATATTGTGGAAAATGTCAGAGAATTGCACTTCAGGACGAATTGCTGCGCCAGTTTGGAAGAAGGGCAGAACGGTTTGCATTCAAGGCGAAAGGTTCAGGTAAGAGTGGTCTGATCTCTGTCAGCAGATGCGGACAGGAAGTTCTGGGGAGAGAACAGCGTGTCAGATTCAGCCGGAGAATGGAAATATCCTTCTTAGAATGGAAATCGGATTTCCGGCAAATGGACGAACAATCAATGCGAGAGAGTTAGAGAAGATTTTATTTGATTTTGTTTCGGAGTGTGTAAAGGCATCCTTGTTTTACAAGAATCGGATGCAAAGAGATTGAGAAGAATCGTAGATCCGGCAGAAGATCAGGAGTACATCCGTAAAGAGCTTCCGAAACGTGGTCTGTGTGCTTTCGTGGCAAACGGAAGTGTACTGCCAAGGGAATCGGAATCTCATCCCGGCCGATGCGTGACGGAATCGCCTTCCAGTCTCCGAAGGAACAGGAAGTGACACTGGAACTTCCGCATAAAGGAAAGATTACCGGTATGGGAATCCGTAAGGGGATTACCTTGATCGTCGGCGGAGGTTATCACGGAAAATCAACACTTTTTGAAAGCATTGGAACTTGGAGTGTACAATCACATCGCAGGGGATGGAAGAGAGTATGTGATCACAGATGCGACAGCAGTGAAATTGCGTGCGGAGGATGGAAGAAGTATCCGAAGACAGATATTGCCATGTTCATCAACGATCTTCCGAACAGAAAAGATACGACATCATTCTGTACAGAAGATGCAAGTGGAAGTACTTCACAGGCGGCAAATGTGATCGAAGGAATTGAGGCTGGAACATCTCTGTTCCTGATTGATGAAGATACGAGTGCAACGAACTTTATGATCCGTGACGAGCTGATGCAGCGCGTGATCCACAGAGAGATGGAACCGATCACACCATTTATCGAAAGAATCAGGGGAATTGTATGAAAATTATGGGATCTCGACAGTGATCGTTGCAGGAAGTTCGGGGAGCTTATTTCCATATTGCGGATAGTATTATTCAGATGGATCGTTATGTTCCGAAAGACATTACGGTACGGGCGAAAAAAAGAAGCAGAGAATTTCCCACAGATCAGCGTGCCGGAGCAGCCGGCAGAGAAACCGATTTATGACAGAGTGCCGCGACCGGATAAAGCATTTCGCGGAAATGACCGGATCAAGATGAAGACGATGGGAAAAAAGAATCAGTGATGATCAACAGGGATACGATCGATCTGAGATACTTAGAGCAGATTGCGGATAGCGAACAGGTGACAGCACTGGGATACTGTGTACGATATGCACAGAAACATTTGATCGATGGAAAGAAGAATCTGATCCGGATTGTAGATGAGCTGGAAGAAGTGATGCAGAATAAATCCCTGGCAGCATTGTGTGAGAGTACATCCAGTGTATCCTGTATGGCAGTGCCGAGAAGACAGGAAATATTTGCATGTTTTGACAGATATAGAGCGCTTAGGTTAGTATGTTATAGGAGTTGATAATATGAAATTAGAGAATGGAAGACCGAGAAAACACAGAAGGAAGATTAGAAAAGGAAATCAGGGTATATGATTTCCTCGACAAGCTTGGTGTGGAATACCAGAGAGTTGATCACGAGGCGGCAATGACAATGGAAGCCTGTGAAGAGATCGATAGAACACTTGGAGATGGAACTGCAATCTGCAAGAACCTGTTCCTTTGCAATCGACAGGAAACAGACTTTATCTGCTTCTGATGCCGGGTGACAAGCCATTCAAGACAAAGAATCTGTCGGCACAGATCGGTTCTGCCGACTTTCCTTTGCAAAGCCGGAGTATATGGAGAAGTATCTGGATATTACACCGGGATCTGTCAGCGTTATGGGGCTTATGAATGATACAGAGGGTAAAGTACAGCTTCTGATCGATGAGGATATAATGAAAGATCCGTATTTTGGATGTCATCCGTGCATCAACACATCCAGCTTGAAGATTCGTACATCTGATTTGATCGCAAAGATCATTCCGGCGCTGAAGCATGCGCCGAAGATGGTGAAACTTCCGGGAGCGGAGGAGTAACAGTAGTAATGAAAAATGTGATTAATCGACACCAGGTTCATTTCCTGTTGGTTGTATATTTTTCGTGCATTTGCTATAATTTATATGTTGATATGCGAATAGCAGGTATCATTTTCAGGATTGATGCAGAGAAGATAAAAGGAGGACTAGCGTGTCTGAGGAAAATAAAGTGATAGATGAAGTGAATACATCAGGAGTAGTCGAGCAGCCGGTGGATGCGGAGGAGATTCCGCCAGTGAAGACAGAGGCGATACCACCGGTGAATACGGAACCAACACATCCTGTACAGCCACCGGTAGAACCGGCGCAGAAGCTGGAAGATTATTACAAAGAGACTGCGGAGGATCGTGCAGCTGAGGAAGAGTACGAGCAGGCGGTTAAAGATCCGCAGAACCGGAAGGAAAAGATCGATCAGATCAAGAGTATTTTCCACCGCAGTGGGGAGAAGAAGTTTTCAGAGAAGAAGTGATTCTTTCTAAGATCCGGCCGGAAGATATGCTGGAATATCTGACGTTGGAACAGCGCAGACTGGAATGCTTACAGAAAGCAAGACAGAGCCGGAATGAGAAGCTTTCTCAAGGTGCTTCAGCTTGCAGCGATACTTGCAGTAATTGTGGCGGTTGTCGCTTTACTGAAGGATAATCCGGTCGTTCTTGTGAACATTCTGTATATGCTTGGTATTGTAGCAGCAATCTGGATCTGGAAGAATCCGGGAAAGAAGTAAATTTACTGTAATGAGGTGACGATATGAAATTTTTTCATTTATCAGACCTGCATATGGGAAAGCAATTACATCACTATAACCTCCGGGAGGATCAGGAACATATCCTTGCGGAGGTTCTTTCATATGCAGCGTCCATACATCCGGATGCAATTGTTATCGCAGGAGACATTTATGACAAATCAGTGCCATCAGGAGAAGCGGTAAGTCTGTTTGATGAATTCTTGACAGCTCGGCTAAGATTGAACCGGTGATTCCGGTTCTTATTATATCGGGAAATCATGATTCGGCACAGCGGCTTGATTATGCCAGTCGTTTGCTTGGAAGCCATCAGATTTATATTGCGGGTCAGGCTCCGGAGGAAGAAGCAGATCGTTTGAAAAAAGATTACTTTGACGGATGAATTTGGAGAAGTGGATTTCTGGCTCTTCCGTTTTTAAAGCCGGGATATGTGCGCAAGATCTTTGGCGGAGAGGTGCCGGAGAGTTATACGGCAGCTGTACAAGGAATTCTCGGAACGGGAGAAGATTGATTTTTCCAGAAGAAATATACTGGTTTCCCATCAGTTTTATACAGGGAAGGGGGGAGACTCCAACAACGTGTGAATCAGAAGTATTATCTGTCGGAGGCATTGATAATGTAGATATTTCCGCAGTGCAGGAGTTTGACTATGTGGCACTTGGACATTTACATGGTGCACAGAGAGTCGGACAGGAGAAGATCCGCTATTGTGGAACGTTGCTGAAGTATTCTGTCAGTGAGGCAAGCCGAGAAGAAGACACTTCATGTAGTTGAACTGAAAGAAAAAGGGAGCGAGCCGGAGATTCAGAATCTGCCGCTGCATCCACTTCGTGATGTGAGAAAACTCAGGGGAACGCTGGAAGAGATCCTTGAAGCGGAGGACGGAACCGGGAGTGAAGATTATGTCAGTGTAACGCTGACAGATGAGGTTGATCCGTACAAACCAAAGGAACAGCTGGAAAGAAAGTTCCATCATATTCTAGAAGTGCGGATGGATAATGAGAGAACAAGACAGAAGCTGGAATTTTCTGAAGAACAGATACGGATCGGTACTCCGTTTGAAACACATTTTTTGTGATTTCTACAAAGAGATGCAGGGGCAGGAAATGTCTGAACAAGAACAAAAGATCTTAAAGAGATTCTAAGTGAAATGAAAGGGGAAGACGTATGAGACCGGTGAGATTGACGATGTCCGCATTCGGATCTTATGCGGGCGTCCAGGAGATAGATTTTACAAAGATTCACAGCGGATTATTTCTGATCACCGGAGATACGGGTGCAGGAAAAACGACCATCTTTGATGCAATCATGTATGCGCTGTATGACCGGACGAGTGGCGGACGCAGAGATGGAAATATGATGCGCAGCCAGTATGCATCAGAAGACACAGACACTTATGTTGAATATGTGTTTTTCTTATCGGGGACAGGAATATACCGTGCGCCGTAATCCGGAATATCTCCGGGTAGGGAAGAGAAGAAAAAGCAGATGGAAGCCTCCGGTATGTGAAAGAGACAGTGAAGGTGAGTCTCCTTCTTCCGGACGGAAGGGAATATCAGGGGAAGAAGCGAGAGACAGACCAGAAGATTCAGGAAATCATTGGTCTTGATGCGGGACAGTTTACACAGATTGCCATGATTGCGCAGGGAGATTTCTTTAAAGCTTCTTCATGCAGAATCGAAAGAACGTAAAAAGATCTTCTCACAGATTTTCCCAGACACAGATCTACTGGCGGATTCAGGGAAGCACTGAAAGAAAAAAAGGAAAAAAGATCTGTATATTGCGCTGAAGGAAAGTGAATCAGACATTCGGCGTGAGATGGAGCATGTGGAACAGGAGAACACGGAGCAGCAGGATCTGGCAGACCAGTGGAAAGAACTCTGTGAGTTATCCATGCCGGAAGGGGAAAAGGTTCCGAGGCTGTGAAAAAACTTTCTCGAATATGAAGAAAGTTGTGGAAAAGTCTTAAAGAAAGAATCAGAGGAACTTAAGAAACAGTCAGAAACACTTCGAATGCTGATTCAGAAGAAAGAAGAGAAGAATAAGATATTTGATCGTTTGGAAATGGAAGAGAAGCAGCTGAGTATTCTGAATGCAAAAAAGGAAGAGATGGAAACTTGTCGGGTTCAGGCAGGGCTTGGACACCGGGCAGAGCAGGCGAGACATCTGGAAGTGCAGGCTCTTCGAACAGCGAAACCGTGAGGCAGATACAGGGAGAAATCGAGCAGATTACTGTATGGCAGAAGGAACAGGAAAAGGAACTTTCTGAGGTTAAAGAAAAAGCGGAAGAATTGGAAGAAGTTTTTGCAAAGGAAGAACCGGAAATGCTGAAAAGAATTTCACAGTTATCGGATCTTCTTCCACATTACGCAAATGTGCGTAAGTATTCGAAAGAATATGAAAATCAGACAGGGGCAATGCAGCGATGTATACAGAATTGTCAGGAAGCATCAGCCCGGTATGAGGAAGATATGCGAAATTCTTTCAGGAGCAGGCGGGAATCCTGGCAAAGGAATTACAGGAAGGCACGCCGTGTCCGGTCTGCGGATCAGTAGAACATCCGCATCCGGCAAAGATTTCCGGAGAAGCACCGGATAAAGAGACGGTAGAGAAACTGAAGCAAAGACGTGATCTGCTGGAACAAAAAAAGAATACAGCAGCAGGAAAAGTTTCAGATATGTAAAGCACAGCTTGAATCAGAACAACGTATTCTCGGAGATAATCCTGTGAAAGAAGAGCAGGTGAAAGAAGAGCTTCAGAAGATGCAGGTTGAACTGGATCGGAAGAAGAATGAAACAAAGCAGGCACAGGAACAGTGCCAAAAAGATGACGGAGGAAAGCAGACGTCAGGCAGGAAAACTGGAGGGACTTCGAGGCCGGAAGGCAGAACTTGAGAAGTTTTGTAAAAGAGCAGGAAGAGTTCCGAGAGGAGATCAGTCGACAGGAATTTACTTCACAGGAAGAATTCCGTGAGGCGAAACAGTGGATCGAAGGGTGGCGGGAGAAAGACAAAGAAGTGAAAGAACATGACCGCCAGCTGTTAGAGAAAAAAGGCAAAGATCGAGACGCTGAAGGAACAGACTGCAGGCGAAAAGCGGGAAGATCCGCAGCAGGAGATAGAAAAGCGAAATGAAGTAGAACATCTGTTGAAAGAAAAAAACAGGATCATCAGATGCAGCTTCACAGCAGATGGACAGGTAAACAGTAATGCATACAAGAATCTGAAACAATATTTTTTCTTCGCAGGAAAGCTGTGCGAAAAGAATATGAGGTACTTTCCAATCTGAGCAAGACTGCAAATGGCAATTTGAGTGGCAGTGTGAAACTTGATTTTGAGACGTATGTACAGCGGACTTATTTCCGGCAGATCATTCAGGCGGCAAAACCGCAGGCTGGCGCGGATGACATCACATGAATTTATTTTACAGTGCAGGGAGATTCAGGATCTGAGCAGTCAGGGACAGGCCGGCCTTGATCCGGATGTCTATGATCTGGTGACAGATTCTGTCAGAGATGTAAAGTCTCTCTCAGGAGGAGAATCCTTCATGGCAGCTTTGTCGATCGCGGCATTGGGACTTGCAGATATTATCCGAATACAGCCGGAGCAGTGAGTCTGGAGACGATGTTTGTAGATGAAGGATTCGGATCTCCCGGATGATGCATCAAGAGACCGTGCGATTCAGATTCTCAAAGAACTTGCAGGGAGAGAAAGGACTGGTTGGAATCATTTCCCATGTAAATGAATTGAAAGAGCAGATTGACTGGAAATTAAATATTACAAAGACGGAGCATGGAAGTCAGGCAAAATGGGAAATCTAAAAGCATAAGGCAATAATAGGGACAGCTACGAAGAAGGACAGAATACAGGCAGGTGCGGAAAATGAAACAAAATGGAATGAGAGAAAGAAAAGGAAGGATTTCAAGATACGGAAGAAGGATGTTGGCAGTTCTGCTCAGCGCAGGGATGCTGCTGACAGGGACTCTTCCGGTATCCGGAACAGAAAATACGGAGGAAACGGCACGCCCACATCAGCTTTATTGCACAGTACTTGGAGACAGTATTATTGCGAAAGGTTACACTTGCGATAAATCCTGGATGGAGAATTATGGAAGTCCTGGCAGCAAAGGAAATAGCATATAGCGAAGGGTGCAGATATATTTATCACAATTATGCAAGAACAGGTCTTGATACAGCAGGATTGAACGAAAAGTATTTGTCAAAGCAGGATGTGCAGACGAATCTTGCAAAAAGCAGATGTTATTTTTATAACAATTGGTTCGAATGACCTGCTCAACGAATGTAAGCGTGTGGTTCAGGAAATTCTGAAGACAGATACAAAATTTAAAAAAGTGCGGATGAGGCACTTGCATCTTTGAAAGAGTCCGTAAAGAAGAATCCGCTGCTTGTGCTGAGTGCGATCAACGCGTTGAACAACTGGGATTATAATTCCTTTGAAAAAGAATGGATCCAGATGATGAAGACAGTAAATTCATTGAAAAAGGACGATGCAAAAGTGATCGTGACTACAATTTATAATCCGGCAGGAAATATGAAGCTTCCATCTACGCTGAATAAAATTGTAGAAGACATTATTGAAAATATGAACGCGATCATTGAAAAAACGTGCGGGAAAATACGATTATGAAGTTGCGGATGTGTATCAGTCATCTGTGACATCTCATCTGCAGAAAGACGGAGTACATCCGGATTTTCAGGGGCAGCAGATCATTGCAGATCTGGTTTATAAGGAATATGAAAAGTAAAAAAGAAGCATTCTTTGTGTTGGTTCTTATATGGAACAATGCAGAGAATGCTTTGTTCGTTTTGCAAGAAATAGAACTGTCACATTTATAACACAAAACATTCACAGAATCCTGATACTTTTGAAAGGTCAAAAATCTCGGTTTGTCTGCATAGATATAGACTGGAAGAAATATAGGGAGGTAAGACTTTGATAGAAGTAAAGAATCTTGTGAAGAAGTATGGAAATCATACAGCAGTAGATCATTTAAACTTCACAATAGAGGAAGGGCATGTCTACGGCTTTCTTGGACCGAATGGGGGCGGGAAAATCAACAACGATGAATATTATGACAGGATACCTCGGTGCTACCGAAGGAGAAGTACTGATCAATGGACATGATATTCTGAAAGAACCTGAGGAGGCGAAAAAGCAGATTGGTTATCTGCCGGAATTGCCACCGTTGTATATGGAGATGACAGTCCGTGAATATCCGGAATTTGTAGCGGAGTTGAAAGGAATCGCTAAGAATAAAAGAGAAGAGTCTATCAATGAAGTAGAGAAGATGGTGAAGATGATGGGAAGTGGAAAACCGTCTGATCAAGAATCTGTCGAAAGGTTACAGACAGAGGGTCGGACTGGCGCAGGCAGTGCTTGGATTTCCGGAGATCATTATTCTTGATGAACCAAGTGTCGGACTTGATCCAAAACAGATTATAGAGATCCGTGAACTGATCCGTCAGCTTGCGAAGAAACATACGGTGATCCTGAGTTCTCATATTCTGGGCGGAAGTCCGTGAAGTCTGCGATTATATTTTGATTATTTCCAAAGGAAAACTGGTCGCAAGCGATACGCCGGAGAACCTGGAACGGAATCGGGAGATTCTGATCTGATTGAGGTCGAGACGAAAGCAAGCCCGGACGAAGTTCGGAGAATTCTTGAGACAGTAGATGGAATTCGAAGCATTTCTACAAAGCATCTGGAAAATGGAATCACATGGGCTCAGGTTCAGGAAAAAGAAAAAAAATACAGATATACGTGAGAAAGTATTTCAGGCATTTGCACAGAATCATCAGCCACTGCTGAAACTGAATCCGCTGCAGGTAAGTCTTGAAGATGTCTTTTATGGAACTGACGCAGAGCGACAGGGCAGCAGAAGAATATGCAGAAAAGGCGAAGAAGAAGGAAACGGAGGACATGAAAGATGCTGGCGATTTATAAAAAAGAGAAGTACGCTCCTATTTTCAGTCTATGGTGGGATGCGTGTTTGTTGCATTTCTTATTGCATTTACAGGAATCTACTTTATGGCATATAACCTGACAGCCGGATATCCATACTTTTCCTATACGCTTTCAGGCACACTGATCGTATTTATCGTAGGGATTCCGCTGATCACGATGCGCAGTTTTTCAGAAGAGCGTAAAAAATAAGACAGATCAGCTGCTTCTGACAGCTCCGGTCAGTCTGTGGAAGGTTGTGCTTGGAAAATATCTTGCAATGGTAACGGTAATTGGAATCCCGAATGTGATCTTCTGTGCGTTCCCATTAATCATTAAGGCACAGGGAACTGCATATCTGAAAGTAGATTACATATCCATCGGGGTATTCTTCCTGTTGGGTTGTGTATATGCGGCAATCGGCATGTTCCTGTCTGCTCTGACGGAAAGTCAGATGATCGCATTTATCAGTACATTTGGTATTCTGCTTATCTTGTATCTTTGGAATGGAATTCTTTCCATGCTTCCAAGCAGTGCAGTCAGCGGATTGGTCGGTGTGCTTATCATTCTGACTCTGATTGTTGTTTATATTTATCAGATGACAGAAATATAGTGATTGCCGGTGTGATTGAAGCAGTTGGTGTGATCGCCGGTATGGTCGTGTACTTTGTGAAATCAAGTCTTTATGAAAACCTGCTGACAAAGATGCTTGGAAGACTGGCACTTGCAGATGTATTTACGGATATCACTTCGAACAGTATTGTAGATATAACAGGAATCGCGTTGTATCTTTCACTGATCGTAGTCTTTGTGTTCCTGACAGTACAGGCAATCCAGAAGAGACGTTGGAATTAGGAGGGCATGAAAGTGGATAGAAGAAAGAAAACAACAGGAAAGATTAAAGGGATGTTCCACACCTCCGGTACAAAGCACGGATCTTACAGTGTGGGGCTGACAGTACTTGTAATCGCGATTGTTATTGTGTTCAATCGGTAATCGGACAGATCCCGGAAGCTTATCGCAACCGGATATGAGCAGTACAAAGATTTATGAAATTTCAGATACAACAAAGGATCTGCTGAGCGGATTGAATGATAAAGTCGATATGAAAGTTCTTGCGGTAAAGAAAGACACGGATGACAGGATTAAGACATTTATCAGTAAATATGCAGCACTTTCAGATAAGATCAATGTTGAGTGGATCGATCCGGTTCTGCATCCGTCAGCATTGACAGAGTATAATACATCCGAAAATACAATCGTTGTATCTTGTGAAGCAACAGGAAAGACAACAACTATTTCTTTTTGACAAGATTCTTGTTATGGATATGTCTTCCTATTATTCGGGAAATGCATCTTATTCAGAATTTGACGGAGATGGCCAGTTGACAAGTGCGGTGAATTATGTGACAAGTGATGTGCAGAAGACAATCTATAAAGTAAGCGGGCATGGAGAGGCGGAACTGTCATCTACAGTTACAGATTTGATGAGTAAAAATAATTACACGTTCACAGAACTGAACCTTCTGATGGCAGATTCCATTCCGGATGATTGTGATCTTCTGCTTATGAATGCACCGACGAATGACCTTTCAGAAAAATGAAGTGACACTTCTGACAAATTATCGGCGGCAGGTGGGAAGGTAATGTGTCTGCTTGGTGATAAAGCTCTGACAGATCTTCCGAATCGGCAAGTGTGCTTAAAGTGTACGGAATTGAGGGCACGGATGGTTATATAGCGGATCCGACAAGATGCTATCAGAATCAGCCATATTATATCTTCCTCAGCTGAATGTATCCGGTGATCTTGCAAACGGAATCAGTTCTCAGATGGTGCTTTTGACGAATGCACATGGAATGACATTGACAGATCCGACACGAGATACGATAACAACAAGTGCATTTATGGAGACATCGGAAAATGGATACGCAGTAACAGAGTCCGAACAGAAACAGGGAACGTATGAACTTGGAGTTGTCGCAACAGAGACAATTTCTTCGGGAGATGATTCTTCTTCGGATAGTTCAGATGCCGAGGCAACAGATACAACAACTGATGATAGTGAAAGTACGGAAGATTCTGAGGAAAGCAGTACAACAAGAAGCCCGTCTGACGGTGATCTCCGCAGGAAGTCTGATCGATCAGAATATTACAGATGCATTTTCACAGCTTGAGAATACACAGATCTTTATGAATGCAGTAAGTGCAAACTTTGACGGAGCACAGAATCTGTCCATCGAGGCAAAGAGTCTTGGAACAGAGTATAATACGATACAGCATGCCGGTCTGTTCAGCCTTCTTGTAATCTTTGGAATCCCGGCAGTGATTCTGATCGCCGGATTCAGCGTATGGTTCAGAAGAAGAAAAAGCTTAAGGAGGAAGAAAATTAGAATGAAGAAAAAAAGAAAGGGCCATTGATTCTGATCGGTGTTCTGGTGTTGCTCCTTATCCTCTATTTTGCCTTAAGTACATGGAATAAGAAGCAGGATTCCAAGGAAGAAGAAACGGTGAAAGTGACAGACCTGAAGACCTCAGAGATTACCGGGGTGAAATATAATCTTGGTACGGGTGAAATGAATTTTGAGAAAAACGGAGATACATTTTTCCTGGTACTATACCGCAGATAAAGATTTCCCATTGCGTCAGAGTTATCCGAAGACAGTGGCTGATGCTATGGGACAGTTGAGTGCGGATCGAGAACTTGAGGATGCGGATGCGCTGGAAGAATATGGATTAGATCATCCGACTTATACAGTTACACTGACAGATGAAGATGGAACTGTGACAACAATTAAGGTTGGGAATGCGACCGGAAATGATTACTATGCGACAGTGGACGATACGGAAAAGGTTTATACAATTCCGGCGACTTCATTGGATGATATCCAGACAGAACTGGATCAGATCGCTCAGCTGGATACTTATCCAAGCATCGGAAGTGGAAATCTGAAAAAAGAAGTGATCACACAGAACGGTGAGACAACAACCTATGATTCCGAAAATGAGGATCAGGCAGAAGATGTTGCAGCAGTAGCCGGAGGACTTGGCGCCGCAACTCTGTCAGAGGTAGCAGACTATTCTGTAGACGATGCGGATCTTGCAGGGTATGGTCTGGATGCGACTTCAGAATCACAGTAGAAGTTACTTATACAAGTGATGATGAAGATCAGACAATGACGCTTTACATCGGAGCAGAAAATGGAAGTGGAGACAGATATGTCATGATGAATGATTCCAGGATCGTGTACCTGATCTCGGATGAAATCTGTAATAATATATTGAATCAATAAAGACTGGTAACTGTTCGGAGAAAACGAAGAAAATTCGGTGCGTTTCCTTTGGACAGTTACCACATTTTATATTTATTTAATTGACTTTTTGAGTGAAAAACAGCGCAGAATATAGCACATATTTATTTTTGTGAAAAACTTAACTCAAGAAATGCATGACAAGATACTGTTACTGTAAAGAGTGATGGAAGATTGCAGGCGGATTAATTTAAGAAAGAAGGATTAGTGTGAAAGAAAAGTTTTTACGTTTTATGCAGGGAAGGTATGGAGTGGATCAGTTCTCTAAGGCTCTGCTTATTGGGGGACTGATAGTAGTACTCTTGTCCTCATTTTTTGCAGGAGGAAGGGTAGGATCATTATTCTATTTACTTGGATGGGTATTGATCATTTATTGTTATTTCCGTATATTCTCCAAAAATGTATCTAAACGATATGCGGAAAATCAGAAGTATCTTGCAAAGACATACAAGATTAGGACTTATATTCAGCAGCAGAAGAACAGTCTGGCGCAAAAAGAAAGGCATATCATATTTATAAATGTCCGGGGTGCAAACAGAAGATTCGTATTCCGAAAGGAAAGGGAAAGATTGAGATTCGCTGTCCGAAATGTGGAACAACATTTATTAAGAAGAGTTGACAGGTTTACTGGAGACGAGCAATCTGTTATGATATTCAAGTGTTGCTGGTCGCACATCGTGTGAACAGTAACTGTTTGTTAGAATAAAGGCAAGAGAAAGAACGAGGAAATAGGAAGGATGTCAGATCCATACAGTATATTAGGTGTAGACAGAAATGCTACGGATGAGGATGTGAAGAAGGGCTTATCGAAAGCTGAGCAGACAATATCATCCGGATGCGAATATCAATAATCCGAAGAAAGATGAGGCTGAGGCGAAGTTTAAGGAAGTGCAGCAGGCTTATCAGCAGATTATGGATGAACGCGAAAAAGGATATACTTCCGGATATGGTTCAAGTGATGGTTCAGGTTATGGAGGTTACGACCCGTTTGGAGGATTCGGCGGTTTTGGTTCTTATGGATATGGTTCAGCAGGAAGTACGGGTAGAACTTCCGGGATGAGTGAGGAAGATGCACATCTGAATGCGGCAGCTAATTACATACGAAGCGGACATTATAAAGAGGCTCTTAACGTACTTGACGGAATTAGTCAGCATAGTGCAAGATGGTATTTCTACAGCGCATCGGCGAATTCAGGATTAGGAAATAACGTGACTGCATTGGAACATGCGAGAGAAGCAGTTCGTCTAGAACCACAGAATATGCAGTATCAGATGTTACTTCAACAACTGGAAGGTGCGGCGGAAACTGGTATCAGACAAGACAGACAATGTACGGATATCCGGGAACCTATAATAGTAGCTGGTGTGTGAAACTATGTATTGCCAATCTGATGTGCAATATTTGCTGTAACAGTGGTGGACTGTGCCTGGGAGGCGGTCCGGGTGGCGGAACATTTATGTAAGATGAATAGAAGAGGAGAACCGAGAATGTTAACACAGTTTTCTAGAACAGAACTGCTTTTTTAGGCAAAGGAAGCAATGAACAAGCTGGAAGATGCCCGCGTTGCAGTATTTGGTATCGGTGGTGTCGGTGGATACGTGTGTGAAGCTCTTGCAAGAAGCGGAGTTGGAAAGCTGGATCTGATCGATAATGATAAAGTCTGTATGAGTAATCTGAACCGACAGATTATTGCAACGAGAAAGACGGTTGGTCAATATAAAACAGAAGTGATGAAGGACAGGATTCTCGATATTAATCCGGAGGCGGAAGTGAACATTCACAATTGTTTCTTTCTGCCGCGGATAATGCAGATGAATTTCCTTTTGAAGAATATGACTATGTTGTGGATGCGGTAGATACAGTGACAGCTAAAATTGCTTTAGTTATGAAGTGTAAAGAATTGGATATACCGATCATCAGCAGCATGGGGGCGGGGAATAAGTTTGATGCAAGTGCGTTTCGTGTGACGGATATTTATAAGACTAAGGTATGCCCACTTGCGAAGGTAATGCGACGAGAATTAAAGAAACGCGGTGTTAAGAAACTGAAAGTTGTATATTCAGAAGAAGAGCCGATCCGTCCATTGGAAGATACTTCAGATAATTGCAATGTGGAGGAAACTTGTCAGGAAAATCTGGAATACAAGGCTGCAAAACGCAGATCCACTCCGGGCAGTGTGGCATTTGTGCCATCAGTGGCAGGGTTGATCATTGCAGGTGAAGTGATTAAAGATCTGGCAGGAATTAAAAAAAAATAGGATAACGGGGGGGAGAAAATGGGTATTTCAATAGAAGAACTCCGCAAGCTGGAGAAAGATAGTTATCAGATCCTGGATATTAGAAATGAGACAGAGATTTCACATGGAGCAATTCCGGGAGCGATTGCGGTTGCGGAAGATGCAATTGACGGCATCCGGAGATTGATTTTACAAAGAAACTGGTCATCTGCTGCAGCAGAGGAGAGCATAGTGTGGAAGTGGCAGAGACACTGGAAGAAAAAGGTGTTGATGCAGTCAGTCTGAACGGCGGATATATTGCCTGGCTGATTGATACGATGAAGCAAAAAGAGGCGGAGGATGCGAAAGAAGAAGTGAACTTCGCAAAAAAGAGGTAGAGCAGAGTTTAAGGAAGAAGTTCAGAAAAAAACATCTGGTGCAAGTTTACCAAGGCGATCAATGAGTATGAGCTGGTAAAACCGGGAGACAGAATTGCAGTCTGCATCTCCGGTGGAAAAGATTCTATGCTGATGGCAAAAGCTTTTTCAGGAATTAAAGCTTCACAATAAATTTTATTTCGAAGTAAAATTCGTTGTCATGGACCCGGGATACAGCCCGGAGAACCGCAAGGCGATCGAGGAGAATGCAAGACGTCTGGAGATCCCGATTGAGATTTTTGAATCAGATATCTTTTGAATCCGTCTATAATATTGAAAAGTCCCCATGTTACCTGTGCGCAAGAATGCGCCGCGGATATTTGTACAGTCATGCACAGAAGATGGGCTGCAACAAGATTGCACTGGGCCATCATTATGATGATGTGATTGAGACAATCCTCATGGGAATGCTCTATTCGGCGCAGGTGCAGACCATGATGCCGAAGCTTCACAGCATAAACTTCGAGGGGATGGAGCTGATCCGTCCGCTGTATCTGGTCCGCGAGGATGATATTAAAGCATGGAGAGATTATAATGATCTGCATTTCATTCAGTGTGCATGCAAGTTTACAGATACATGTACAACATGCAATAACAATGAAAACCGTTCCAAGCGTATGGAGATCAAAGAACTGATCGCAACCCTGAAAAAAAGGTGAATCCATACGTGGAGGGAAATATTTTCAAGAGTGTTGAAAAATGTAAATCGGATACTGTAGTTGCGTATAAGTCAAAAGGTGAGAAGCATCACTTCCTTGACACTTATGATGAAAAGTTGGAAGGACAAGGTGAATGATACGGAACTGCGGAAGCAGTGAATATAAGATGCTAAATTGAAAAATTGAGAAAGAGGCTTGACTTCTGTTTGTCCCCATGATACAATGTTTGGGCGAATGGAAGTAGGCTTTTTTTTTTATGCCTAAAAATTGATGGCTCGCAACCATCAGCAACACGTAGGTGAATATATTAAAAGCGAGGTGGAAGTTGTGCGCACAAGAATTACTGGAATGTACGGAATGCAAGAACCGTAACTACAACATGACAAAGGATAAGAAGACTCATCCGGAACGCATGGAAACTAAGAAGTACTGCAGATTCTGCAAATCACACACACTGCACAAAGAGACAAAATAATTGTTGTCGAAAGGAAGTGGAATTATGGGTGAGAATACAAAAACTCAGAAAAAGAGCTGGTTCAAAGGACTTAAGGCAGGCAGAGTTCAATAAGATCGTTTGGCCGGACAAAAGAATACACTTGCTAAACAGACCACGGCAGTTGTTGCTGTCTCCGTAGTGCTTGGAGCGCTGATCTCAGTAGTTGATGCGCTTTTGAGATATGGAATTGACTTTTAGTGAAATAGTTGACCGCAACAGAAAGGTGATTTTTGTCAGAGGCAAAATGGTACGTCGTTCATACCTATTCCGGGTATGAAAACAAAGTAAAAGCAAACATTGACAAGACAATTGAGACTCGTCATCTGGAAGACCAGATTTTGGAAGTTCGTGTTCCACTTGAGGAAGTACCTGAGATACGTAATGGAGTGGAAAAGGTCGTACAGAGAAAAGATGTTTCCTGGATATGTTATGATCCACATGATTATGAATGATGACACTTGGTATGTTGTGCCAAGCGTAACTGAACGAAGTACAACAG